>ERZ1673750.9-NODE-9-length-259196-cov-9.949240_pt1 | contig 259196 bp, 197 predicted proteins | sample MGYA00580203_ERZ1673750 | MGnify/ENA primary metagenome ERZ1673750 (study PRJEB41218, sample SAMN15661763) | gut metagenome | host: Homo sapiens | place: Canada: London | collected 2015-08-20/2019-03-30 | study: EMG produced TPA metagenomics assembly of PRJNA649273... | reverse complement strand
TGTTGCTTTCGGTTTTGTTTGCTACTAGGGGCTTTCAAAACCGGAAGCATTTTTTTGTTTTTGTTTATTCTCGCTCGTGTTTGTGCGTGTTTTGTAGTCAGATTTGGTGTTTTGGTAAACAAACGCGGGAATAGGCTCTTATGTTTTGACCTTGATAGCTTATTTTGCACTTCTACTAATAAGCGCATTTCTTTTATGACTTAGTTTTTGATTCTCGTTTATGTTGTCTATTATTGATGAAGATATTGTATCGTCTTCCTCATCCTCTATTCCAGTCATTTCTCTGATTATTTGGACATAATTTGTTTCACTAACATCATGATTTCCAACAATTTTTCCTTGTCTTAGTACAACTATCCTAGTTGCAACTGCAAATACGTCTGGAAGATTATGGCATACCAATATAATTGTGCGACCCTGTGATCGTAGGCGTTTCATATAAGATAGGGTTTCAGCTGTTTGTGTTAAAGATAATGAAGCTGTAGGTTCGTCTAATAGTATGAGTTTTGGATCCGATAGTAGCATTCGTGCCAATGCGACAGTTTGACGTTGTCCACTTGATAGTAATCGTATTGGAGTATGTATTCTTATGGCACATGTTAGTTCTTGTAATGCCTTTCGGGCTTCACACGCCATTGCATCTTTATTGAGTGTATGACACGATTTATTTCGCATCTCTTTGCCTAAGAATAGATTTGATGTAACGTCCAAATTATCGCAAAATTCTTGTCCTTGAAAAACTGTTGCTATTCCAAGATCATTTGCTTCTCGTATGGAGTGCAAATTCACTTCTTTATCTTCAAAGATCATTCTTCCTTTTGTTGGTTGGATCAAACCAGATATTGTTTTAATAAGAGTGGATTTTCCGACGCCATTGTCTCCAACAATTGCCACTATTTCTTTGCTATAAATATCGAGTGTTATTGATTTAAGCGCTTCGGTAAAGCCAAAGTTTACGCTAATATCTTTTAGCTGTAGGAGTGGATTTTGTCCGTACATTACGTCTCCTTGTTGATATTGCTAATCATATTGCAATCGATATTACAACCTATTTCTATAGGTGTTGAGATGTTTTGTGATGTATTTTTTCTGCAGCATCAATTCCTTCTAGTGCTGCTCCTAGTGCAGAACAATTAGTAAGATTTGATGCAACCACAACTTGTATAGGAGTTAAAACATCAGGGAATAGTAAGCGGTGCAATGACTCTCTAAAAGCATCGACGAAAACTGATCCACTTTGCACTAGGAGTCCTCCTATAACTACAATTTCAGGGTCTACTGATGTGCATAGTTCTGCTGCTACTGTTCCTATTCGTATTGCAGTATCAGCTATGATACGTCTGCATCCTGGGTCTCCTTCATTTGCTAAACGTACAAGATCTTCTACAGTTAGATCTCCATGGGTAACTCTTAATAACGATGTGATTCGTTCTTCATTTATAAAAGTATTAAGGCATCCACGGTTTCCGCATGCGCAAATGCTTCCGAGTGGATCAACTTGAATATGCCCTATTTCGCCTGCCATTCCAGTTACGCCGCGCCATATTTTCCCATCTGCCATTATGGAGGCACCAGCTCCGTCATCGGTATTTATGTATATGAAATCTGTGGTTTTTGTAACAGATCCTGCTCTTGATTCACATACTGCGCAACAGTTTGCATCGTTATCTAAAGTAACTGGAATATTAAAAATTGATTGTAAATACGAAATAATGTCGAAATTGTTCCAATGTGGCATAATGCCAGGTATTGCTATTGTTTTTGTACGTTTATCTATTGGTGCTGTTATAGATACGCCTATTGCTATTAGTTCTTTTGCAGATGCGTTTATGTTGGATAAAGTTTCATTTATGAGTAATGTTGCTCGCTCGAGAGTTACATCTGGAATATGTTGTTTTGGTAATAGTAATGTTCGTTCCGCGATTATGTTAAGTTCGTAGTCAATAAAAATTAGATCTAGAGAGTGTCTACTAATTTTTAGTCCTGCGCTTATTCCTTTTCTACGAGCTAAAGCTACGAGTGTTGCTCTTCTTCCGTTATGTATTGTGTTTTCTGTGTACAACCGCCCTTCTTTTACAAGTTGTCTTACAAGAGTTGATACGGTTGCAGTTGATAATCCTGTCGCTTCAGCAAGCTCTATTTGCGTAATTGCACCAAATCTGCGTATGTAAGAAAGTAATGCAGATCGATTAGCTTCTCGCAATGAAGTTTGGGATCCGAATAAATGCGACATAATATAAGCATATCTGTATTTTAAAGAATTGTCATTCGTTGATTTGATACTTTTGTTCTTTATTGGTTAAATTAACTGAATTTATATTAAATAATTGGTACAAGTAGTTGATTCATGTACGTTAAGAATTGTGTTAAATTTATATATTAAACAAAAAAATAGAAAAATTTGATTTATGTGTTTGACAACTTAACACAATAGTTTATAATAAAAAACTAGATAGCGTTGTAGCTGTCTATATCAAATAACCTTTTGATGCAAAGGAGCGTCGATGAACATAGGTAAAAAAGCAATCGCTTTATTTGTAGGTATTGCTGTAGTTGCTGGTTTATCAGCCTGTTCAGGTTCAAGAGGTGGTGCATCCAAAAACGTAAGTCAAGGAATTGAAAAAGGTGCCACCATCGGTGTCTCTATGCCAACAAAGTCAGAGGAACGTTGGAATAAAGACGGTAATAACCTAAAGAAGAAGCTAGAAGATGCTGGATATAAAGTTATATTGAACTTTGCAGACGATAAACCAGCTCAGCAAAATGCAGATATTGAAAATATGATTAACAACGGCGCTAAGGTTGTTGTTGTTGCTGCAAAGGATGGTAGTGCTGTAGGACCTGCAGTAGAGAAGGCTCATGATGCTGGAGCTAAAGTAATTGCCTACGATAGATTGATTATGAATACAAAGGCTGTTGACTATTATGCAACATTCCAGCTTGAGCAGACTGGTATTCTTGAAGCAAATTATATTATTGATAAGTTGGGTCTTAAGAATGGTGCAAAGGGACCATTCAATATTGAGCTTTTCACTGGTTCTCCAGATGATAACAATGCTAAGTACTTCTTTAAGGGTGCATGGGATTTGCTGCAACCATACTTTAAATCTGGTGCCTTAGTTTCCCCATCTAATCATGGTGGTGGCGTGAATAAAGACTTTAAGGTTCAAGATTGGCAGAAGATTTCTGTTCAAGGGTGGAAAGCTGAACAGGCTCAAAAGGATATGGAATCAATTATTGATTCTGCATATGCTAAAGGTCAGCCACTACATGCAATATTAAGCCCTTATGATGGTATTTCGACTGGTGTTATTAACGCAATTGAATCTAAGCGTCCAGATTTAAAGCCAGGTACAGATAATTGGCCAATTATAACTGGACAGGATGCTATGGAGTCAGCTGTATCTTCAATTGCACGTGGAAAGCAGAGTCAGACAGTATTTAAGAATGTCAATAAGCTTGCTGAAGCCGTTTATCAGATGGTATTGGAAATTGCTAAAGGCAAGAAGGTGTCTGGTATTAACGGAAAGTTCAATAACAACAAGATAGACGTTCCTTCTAAATTGCTAAATCCACAAGATATTACTAAGGATAATCTTACTGACTTAGTGAAAGATGGTTATATAACACAAGAACGCTTTGATAAGTTAGTACATTAAAAATTAACTATCAATTTGAACTAATATGGGGGCACGATTAGTGCCATAGTTGTGCCTCCATTAGTTGAAACTGTGCGTTGTAATGATTGGAAGTAGATGATGTCGCATAAAGACACGATATTGAGTATGCAGCACATCACAAAAACGTTTGGTTCACTAAAAGCTCTTACTGATGTTAATCTTTCGGTTGATCGCGGTGAAATTCATGCAATTTGCGGCGAAAATGGTGCTGGTAAATCTACGTTAATGAATGTGCTATCAGGTGTTTATCCTTACGGATCTTACACGGGAAAGATTATATTTAACGGAAAAGAGTGTAAATATAGTAATATTAAAAATTCAGAACGTGATGGAATTGTTATTATTCATCAGGAGCTGACTTTAAATCCATTTCTTTCAATTTCTGAAAATATTTTCATGGGAAATGAATGCTCCAAAAATGGAGTAATTGATTGGAGTGAAACTCGCGCTAAAGCTGCAGAACTTCTTGAACGTGTTGGTTTGCCAGAAGATCCAGATACAAAGATTATGGATATTGGTGTTGGTAAACAGCAGCTTGTAGAGATTGCTAAGGCTTTGTCTAAAAATGTAAAGTTGCTGATTCTTGATGAACCAACTGCAGCATTAAATGATGAGGACTCTGCGCATTTACTACAGCTTGTTCGTCAATTAAGAGATGAACATGGTGTTACAAGCATTATAATTACGCACAAGCTTAATGAAGTTGCTGTAATAGCAGATAACGTTACTATCATTCGTGACGGATCGACAGTTGGTGAAATGTATATTACACCAGAAACGCCATTAGATTACGATGAATTAATTCGTAAAATGGTAGGTCGAGAATTAACCAATCTGTATCCTAAGCACGAAACAAATCAATCTGGTGAAGAATATCTTCGTATAACCAATTGGACAGTTCATCATCCAATGGATAATAGCCGAATAATAGTCGATAATGCTAATTTGTATGTTCGTTCTGGCGAAATTATTGGATTGGCTGGATTGATGGGTGCTGGCAGAACCGAATTGGCCATGAGTGTTTTTGGACGCTCATATGGCTCCAATATAACTGGTGATCTTTATATTAAAGGTAAAAAAGTCGAATTGCGCAATGTGCAAGAAGCAATTAATGCTGGTTTGGCTTATGCTACAGAAGATCGTAAAGGTTATGGTTTAAATCTTTTGCAGAATATTCGCGAAAATTCATCTATTGCTTCATTGTCAAAAATGAGCAAATTAGGTGTTGTTGATGGAAACATTGAGCGAAAAGAAGTTGATGCATATCGAGAGAACTTTAATATAAAATGTCAAAACATTGATGTGCAAGTTTCTACGCTTTCTGGCGGAAATCAGCAAAAGGTTGTATTGGCAAAATGGGTTCTTTCTGATCCAGACATACTCATTCTCGATGAGCCAACTCGTGGTATAGATGTTGGTGCAAAGTATGAAATTTATGAAATCATCGATAAGCTTGCCGATCAAGGTAAAGCTGTTGTAGTTATTTCTTCTGAACTACCAGAATTGATTGGTATATGCGATCGTATTTATACCGTAAGTCAAGGCATTATTACTGATGATGTTAATAAGAATGGGTTTACCCAAGAATATCTGATGAAATGCATGACTAAGGAAAGGAATTAGCGTTATCATGAGCAAAAACAGATTAGCCCAAGATACGAAGGGTGAACAAAAATCAAGTATTCTTTCGACAATTACCGATAATGCAAGACAATATGGAATCGTTGGAGCTTTAATCGTTATTGTCGTTGTGTTTCAAATACTTACAAAAGGTGTTCTTTTAACTCCTAACAGTTTTGTTTCTTTAATTCAGCAGAATGCATATGTGATTATCTTGGCAATAGGCATGGTGATGGTGATTATTGCTACACACATTGATCTTTCTGTAGGATCTTTAGTTGCATTTATTGGTGGTGTTTGTGCACTGTTGATGGAACGTTATGGTGTTAATTGGGTATTAGCGATTGCTATATCAATTGTTGTTGGTTTACTTATTGGTTGCTGGCACGGTTTCTGGGTGGCTCGAATGGAGATTCCTGGATTCATCACCACTCTTGCAGGTATGCTGATCTTCCGCGGTTTATCTACGGTTATAGTTGGCGAATCTGTGCCTATCACTTCAGACGCGTTCCGTGGAATTGCTCGTAACTATCTTCCTAATATTCTCGGTTGGTGGGGTCCGTTTGATGGTCTTACGATTGTTCTTGGTCTTATGTGCATCGCTTTGTTTGCTTGGAGCCAAATTAATAAGCGTAAGCATGTAGAAAAAGTTGGATTAGTCCCAGAACCACTATCGATTACTGTATGCAAGATCGTATTTGCTGCTCTTGCAATCATATTTGTAACATATTTGTTAGCATCCTCTGGCAATTCCGAGATGGGTGGAACTCCAATTATGTTGGTGATTGTTGCGATTTTGGTAGTTGCATACAACTTTATTCTTACAAAGACAGTTTTTGGACGTCACATATATGCTGTTGGAGGTAACCGTAAAGCTGCAATACTTTCTGGTATTGATGTTAAGCGTGTAGATTTCTGCTTGTTTGTTCATATGGGATTCTTGTCTGCTATTGCTGCTGTGGCTATGCTTTCTCGTCTGGCATCTGCTACTGCACAAGCTGGTATGGAATTTGAAATGGATGCAATTGCATCCTGCTTCATCGGTGGCACTGCTGTAACTGGTGGTGTTGGAACTATACCTGGAGCCGTTGTTGGTGCTTTTGTTATGGGAGTAATCAATCAAGGCTTGTCTATCATGGGCGTTGACACTGCAATTGTGAAGACAATTAAGGGTCTTGTGTTACTCGCTGCAGTGGCTGTTGACATAATGAGCAAGCGTCGTAAGCGCTAAAAATGCCGTATATATTGGGCGTGCGCTTCAGATATTACACAAGCGTTGTGAACGAAAAAGTGTACGCCCAGTTTTGTTAGTTATTAACAGATATTAACAGGTGTTAATCAGAATAAAAGAACAATAAGGAGGAATATATGCCAAAAAAATATATTCAAAAGACTAGAATGTACGCGCTAACTACCTTTTTTATGTCGATTTGGTTATTCCAGTCTTTATATGGTTCTTATAAATCTGGTGATTTATTCGCTTGGTACACTCTTATTTTTTCATTGTGCTTATTAATTGTAATCGGCTATTGCGGTTACAACGCTTTTAAAGGATTCAGTCAAGAGCGTAAAGATAAGAGCGAGGATTCTAAAAAGTAATAAATGATTGGGTATTCAAGATTTTCTACATATTTGAATAAATGAATCTTATAAAAGCATGCAAAGGAGCATCATGTGTGATATTTCGAGCGTATCATCTAATAAAAAAGATATTATTAATGCAAACACATATCTTGGTATTGAGTTGGGTTCAACTAGAATTAAAGGTGCTTTAATTAATGGACAATATCAAGTTATTGCAGAAGGATCTTATAAGTGGGAAAACAAACTAGAAAATGGTTTGTGGACCTATGATCTATCTGATGCTTGGCATGGAATACAATCTGTTTTTTCTCAGATAAGTAATCAAATTAATAAAGACTACCAATTGCGTTTAAATAATATTGGCGGCATTGGTATTTCAGCAATGATGCATGGTTATTTAGCCTTTGATAATAGAAATAAGTTGCTTGTGCCATTTAGGACTTGGAGAAATACCAATACGCATGATGCTCACAGAATTCTTTCTAACGAATTAAGTCTTAATATACCAGAACGCTGGTCGATAGCTCACTTGTATCAATGTGCGCTTGACAAAGAAGAGCACGTACATAATGTAGCATTCTTTACTACGCTATCTGGCTATATTCATTGGAAGCTTACTGGCAAAAAAGTATTAGGATTGTCGGATGCTTCTGGAATGTTTCCTATGGATTCAAACATTTTAAGCTGGGATGAGAATGCGCTAAATAAAATTGAGAATCTTCCTGAAATATCTAATCAGCCTTGGAATTTGAAGGATATTTTACCTACACCTCTTTCCGCTGGAGAATTTGCTGGTCGATTGACAGTTGATGGTGCTTCTCTTCTTGACCCTAGTGGCATTTTGAATCCAGGAATACCATTTGTTCCTCCTGAAGGAGATGCGGCAACCGGTATGGTTGCAACCAATACATTAAAGCCTGGTACTGGTAATGTTTCGGCTGGGACATCTATTTTTGCAACTGTTGTTTTAAAGCGCCCTTTGTCAAAAGCTCATAAAGAGTTAGATATAGTTATGACTCCAGATGGTCATTTATCTGCAATGAGTCATGCTAATAATTTCACTACAGATTTAAATGCTTGGGTTAATTTATTTGCTCAATTTGCAGATGCAATAAGAAAACCAATATCAATGGATTTGTTATATACAAGCCTGTTTAATTCTGCTGTTGATAATGGAACTGAATTTGATGCTGGAGGAAATATTAACTACTGTTTTTCTTCTGGAGAGTTTCAAGCAGGTTTGGAAGAAGGACGATTTGTATTTGCTCGCGGTCCGCAAGCAAAACTTTCACTCGGAAACTTTATGCGTGCTCAACTATATGGAGCATTTTGTCCAGTGACTATTGGAATGAATGTTTTAACAAAAGAAGAGCATGTTGAAATTGATTCATTGCTTGGTCATGGTGGTATTTTTGCCACCCCTGAAGTTTCTCAGCGTATTGCTTCGGCGGCGTTTGGTGTTCCAGTAACCACTATGCCTACGGCTTCTGAAGGCGGATCGTGGGGAATGGCGATTTTAGCATCATATATTAGGCGAAAAAATATAACATTAATAGACTTTTTGCAAAATGAAGTATTTGCTCATGTGAATTCAATTACCGTTTTCCCTCGTAAGGATGACGTGGAAGGATTCCAGAGGTATTTTGAGCAATTTATGAGGTCATTGCCAATAGAACATGCAGCAATAGCTACGATGCCGTAAAAATATTGTGCAAAAGATTGCTTAAGCAAGACTAAAAATAGTGTTTTCTCATCATATTTTTAAAAAATTTATTAGAAAGAAATAGTAATTATGAAAACTTTAAAAGATTATTCACAAGAAACTCAATCTGAGGTAAAACAGGTACGCGAATTAGTATCCAATTTGCATGATCAACTTATTAAATGGAATTTAGTTGTGTGGACTGCGGGAAATGTTTCTCAACGTTTGCATACTGCTGATTTAATGGTTATTAAGCCTTCTGGAGTACGATACGAAAGACTAACTCCTGAATCAATGATTGTTTGTGATCTAGATGGGAATGTTGTTGATGGATCCTATTCTCCAAGTTCTGACACAGCTTCGCATGCTTATATTTATAGAAATATGCCTGAAGTATTTGGAGTAGTACACACTCATTCGACTTATGCTACTGCTTGGGCTGCTATTGGAGAAAATATACCGTGTGGATTAACAATGATGGGAGATGAGTTTGGCGGTCCTGTTCCAGTTGGACCATTCAGGTTGATTGGCAGTGAGGCCATTGGGCAAGGCGTTGTTGAAACATTACGCAAATATCCTAAGTCGCCAGCGGTTTTGATGCAAAATCACGGTCCTTTCGTAATTGGAAAAGATGCAGAAAGTGCTGTGAAAGCTGCTGCTATGACAGAAGAAGTAGCCAAAACAATGTGGGCTGCTAGGCAAATAGGGAAAATAATCGATATAAAGCAAGAAGATATCAATTCCCTTAATAAACGATATCAAAATGTTTATGGACAAAACTAATAAAAAATAATCTAAAAACAATTACATATATAAGTCTTATAGGAGTAAATAATGGCTATGGAAAATCCTTTTGAAAACAAAGAAGTGTGGTTCGCTGTAGGTTCGCAAGAACTATATGGTCCAGAAACACTAGAACAAGTGGCAAAACAAGCTGGCGAAATCGTAGATTATTTAAATAATCAACATTCGATACCTGTGAAAATTGTTTTGAAACCAACCTTAAAGTCATCTGACGCTGTGCGTAATTTTATGGTTGATGCATCTTCAAAAGAATCTTGTATAGGCGTGATCGCTTGGATGCACACGTTCTCGCCAGCAAAAATGTGGATTCGCGGATTAGAACTATTGCGTAAACCTTTGCTTCAGTTGAATACCCAGTATCATCGTGAAATACCTTGGGAAAGTATTGATATGGATTTTATGAATTTAAATCAAGCTGCTCATGGAGATAGAGAATTCGGTTATATTGTTTCTAGACTTGGTATTAGAAGAAAAATAGTTGTTGGTCATTATACGAATCCAGAAGTTTCGGATCGCATAAATGCTTGGGTTCGTGCGTGTTTAGGCTGGTGGGCGTCTAACAATATGAACGTTATGCGTTGGGGAGACAATATGCGTAACGTTGCTGTTACTGAAGGAGATAAAACTGAAGCTGAGAAAATCTTTGGTGCATCTATTAATACTTGGTCTGTAAACGAATTAAATTCATATGTTAATCGTGCTACAGATAAGCAAGCTAAAGATTTGATAGAAGATTATAAAAATAAATACAATGTTGATTCGGAATTATTAAATCAAAAATATGATTCTCTGTTAATTGCAGCTAAGCAGGAAGTTGGAATGGTATCCATGATGCGTGATTATGATGCTACTGCTGCAGTAGATAATTTTGAAGATCTTGGTGGTCTTTCCCAACTTCCAGGAGTTGCTGCTCAACGTTTTCCTTCCGAATATGGATGGGGTTTCTCGGCAGAAGGGGATTGGAAAACCGCAATATTGGTTCGTTTGGGATTAGTTATGGGGTATGGTCTTGAAGGTGGAGCTTCTCTTATGGAAGATTACTCGTATCATTTTGAGCCAGATAACGAAATGATATTAGGATCACATATGTTAGAAGTTTCGCCTTCTATTGGAAGTATTCAAAAACCTCGTCTTGCTATATATCCATTGGGTATTGGAGGAAAATCAGATCCTGTTAGACTCGTGTTTACTGCTGCTCCTAAAAAGGATGCTGTTGTGGTTTCTCTTGCGGATATGTGCAGTAGATTTAGACTTTTAATGAATATTGTCGATGTTGTAGAGCCGTCTGGAAGCCTAAAGAATTTGCCTTGCGCTCGCGCCATGTGGAAACCGCAGCCAAGTCTATCTTTGTCTGCGCAATGCTGGTTATTAGCTGGTGGATCCCATCATACTTGTATGACAACGTCAATTGGTAGAGAAGTTTGGGAAGATTTTGCGCGTATCTCTGGTGTTGAACTAGCTGTGATTGATAAAAACACTAATACCCAAGATTTTGAGCGCAATCTACAGATTTCTCAAATGTATTACAAGCTTAATGTTAAGTAATATTGGCGTTATTGCGTCTCTAGTGATGAGTGTTTGTTGTGTTATTATTTCCTTTGAAAATAATGGTCAATTTTATAGCGAAGAGGTGTTTTAATGAATGAAGATATGCACATTGTGCCTAACATTTTATTATCGGATGGCAATTCTATACCACAAGTTGGTTTAGGTGTACTTCGAGTTGATAAAGTAAGTATGCATGATGTTGTAAAGAGCGCTCTTTCGCTAGGATACAGACATATTGATGCTGCAGCTGGATATAACAATGAGAATGAACTAGGCGAAGTATTGCGCGAAACTGGTTTTAATACTGGCGAATTGCGAGAAAACCTATGGGTGACTACAAAGGTTAGAGATTCACAGCAGGGGTATGACAGTACTTTAAAGGCTTTTGATTCTCAACTTGCGGATCTTTGCTTGAACTATGTGGATATGTATATGATTCATTGGCCTACACCATTTAATTGGCGTTCTGCAGAAACATGGAAAGCGTTTGTTAAGTTGAAAGAGGAAGGTAGGGTACGTTCGCTTGGTGTGTGCAACTTTATGCCTTCTGATTTGCAGCGTTTATATGATGAAGTTGGTCAGTGGCCTCAAGTGAATCAGATTGAATTGCATCCGAGCTGGCAGCAGTCTAATGTAGTTGATTTTTGCAAAAAGCATAATATTGCTATTGAAGCGTATTCTCCATTGGCGCGCGGACGTGATTTGAATATCGGCGATGGTGTTTTGGAAACTATTGCTAAGAATCATAATGTTACTTGTGCTCAGGTGATTTTGCGCTGGCATATTGAACATGGATACATTATCATACCTAAATCTGTTTCAGAAAATAGGCAACGTGAAAATATTAATGTTTTTGGATTTAGTCTTAAGGATGATGAAATACGTGCAATAGATGATTTGAACACTAATGAGCGAATGGGGCATGACCCTGCAACGTTTAGTTATGCATGATTGTGTGGCGTTTGTTTTATTTGTATTTGTGAAGGGGTTATATATGTGACTTATTGATTCCTTGTCATCGAGGCTACGAGTGATTAATGGTGGACAGTATAAGTGAACAAAAAATTTTCGTAGCTTTCTCCTATAGAGCGGCATGAAGTTTGTGTTTTACATGAGCTTCATGCCGCTTCGCCTGTGTTTGTTTCCAAAATTGCCAAATACGTAAACAATCTCGGGAAAATGTTCTTGCTTTCGTTTCTTTTATCCCGCATTTGTTTCTATTTTGCTAAAAAAGGGAACAAACGCGGGAATGGGGTTATGCTTATGTGAGCGCAATTACTGCGTAGTTCCCAAAAAATCAATGTCGGAAAGACTTAAAGAAGTTTTGCGTTTCTGGGTCGCTGCAAGCGTCCATAACTTCGTATGGTGTGCCATTTTCTGCAACAACGCCGTTTCGCAGCAAAACCACTCTATCGGCAGCTTCGTGAGCAAAATGCATCTCGTGAGTAGCCATTAAAATCGTGGTTCCTTGCTGTTTTAGCTCCGCAACCATGTCTAGAACTTCGCCAACAAGCATTGGGTCTAGTGCGGAAGTAATCTCGTCTAAAAGCAAAAGTTGTGGGCTTGTCATAAGCGCGCGTGCAATCGCCACTCGTTGCTGCTGTCCACCCGAAAGCTGATCTGGATAAGACTTTGCTTTATTTTCTAGCTTAATCCTAGATAGAAGCTCCATTGCGCGGCTTTCTGCGCGGTCTTTGCTCCAATGGTGAACTTTTCGCGCAGCAAGAGTCACATTATCTAAAACGCTCATATGCGTAAAAAGATTGAATTGCTGGAACACAACTCCGATTTGAGACCTAATTTGATCTTGATTTATGCGTGGATCTGTAATATCTGTGTTTCCAAGCCAAACTTGGCCGTCGTCTACTCGCTCAAGCAGATTAATGCACTTCATAAGAGTGGATTTTCCGCTTCCAGAAGGTCCTAAAAGAGCCACCACTTCGTGAGGTGCAATATCAAAAGAAATGCCTTTAAGAACAGGTGTTGAGTTATACGATTTGCGAATATTGCTTAATCGCAAAACTGGGGTTGAATCCGTGTAATCACTTGTATTCGTTTGATCACTTGTGTTTGTGTAATCGCTCATTTGCTGACTTACCTTCTGGTTTGTTAAGTTATTCATCACACGGTTCCTCCGTTTAGCTCGCGTTTGCGCAGTCTTGCCGTATACCAATCGTTTAGAACAATAAACGGAATACTCAGCGCTATAAATACAACGCTTGCTACAACGTATGGAGTGAAGTTATAAGAAGTTGCAACAGATATTTGCGCGGCTCGAACAGCGTCTACAGCGCCCAAAACCGATATGAGTCCTGCATCTTTTTGCATTGATATAAAGTCGTTCATTAAGGCAGGAGCCACTTTTCTTAAGCCAAGAGGAATTACCACTAATCGCACAGTTTGACCAGATGTTAAGCCAAGTGATCTTGCGGACGCTCGCATAGACGGATGCACGTCTTCAAATCCTGCGCGCAATACCTCTCCAACGTATGCGGAGTAGCTCATAACAATGGCAATTGTACCGAGTATTGCTGGTGGGATTCGCCCAAAAAGCTGTAATCCTGGTATGCCAAAGCCGATTAAGTAAAGCACAACAAGCATTGGTATGCCGCGCATAATAGTTGTGTAGAATTGCGCTATAGCTCGCAAAGGGAAAAGCATTGGGCTTATGCTTGTACGGATAACTGCGATTAAAGTTCCAAGTATTGCTACTCCAATAACAGCGAAAACAAGCACCTGCAGATTAAGCATTAAGCCTTGCAAAACGGATGGCAAAGATAACATAAAGTACTTGCCAGAAAAGAACGTTTCGCGCACTCTTGGCCAACCAGGGCTCATTGCAAGTGCTGCAATGCACACGCCAAGTAATACTAAAGTGCTTATTATGCTTGTTAAAACTGATTTAAGATTTTGCTTTTTGCGGATTGACCTACGCTCAAGCTCGATATTGCTTAAAGCGTATTCTCCAGCGTTGTTTGATTCACTGTTTAATGCATTGCCGTTAAGTACTGTCATTGGCGGCACTCAAGCCTTTCGACATAATGAATGATACGCACTATTGTAAGCACTTTTATGTGACGATTGGGTTACAAGTTGCTTACAATAATGCGTATTGGTAATGACGTTAGTACGATTTTTATTTATTTTATTTATTTTTGGTTTAGTTTTTACTTAAGAACTGGCAGATTAGTCGTGTACTCTGCAAGCCACTTTTCTTGGAGCTTCTTCAAAGTACCATCTTTTTCTAGCGCATTCACAGCCTTAGTGACGTCTGCAGTAAGCTTAGAGCCTTTTGGAAGTACCAATCCAGTTCCTTCCTTATCTTCCGATCCTGCAATCTGTCCAAGAACAACACCTTCTTTAACCTGCTTGCTGCGCACAATGTTTACGGAAGATGGAGTATCTATAACAAGTGCGTCAATCTGCTTAGAATCAAGAGCCTGAACCAAAGCGTCATTATCGTTAAAGGTTTGAATATCGCTCTTAATCTTGTCTTTAGCAAAGCTGTAGCTTGTTGTTCCAACCATTGCGCCAATTGTAGCGGTTTTAAGGTCTGCTAAGGTCTTTGCGTTAGCAAACTTGCTATCTTTTTTGACCACAACACCCTGAGTTGCGTTGTAGTAACTTGGCGAAAAGTCTACTGCCTTCTTGCGTTCCTCCGTAATAGAGAACTGCTGAAGGTTAAAATCAAAGTCTTTTGGTCCTGGGGTTACTGCGGAGTCGAAGGTTGTGCGAACCCACTTTACTTTGTCTTTATCGTATCCGAGTTTCTTTGCAACAGCGTATGCTACTGCAGATTCGTAGCCCTTGCCGTTTTCTGGCTTGTTATCGTACATCCAAGGTGTGTAAGTTGGCTGAGCTGTGCCGATTGTCAAAACGCCTGGAGTAATCGTCTTTTGGTTTGTATCTTGTGCGTTTTGGCTGCCGCATGCTGCTGTGCTAACCATTGCTGCCATTGCTAATGCTGCTGCTGCAATTTTTGCAGCAGCGATTGCTACGCGGTTGGTGTGCAAGTTGTTGTGTACGAAAATAGCCATTTTTTCTCCTTGTTTTTGCTAAAACCTTAAAATTTTTCGCTTACTCGTTTTTAAGCGATGTAAGTAGGTTTTGCGGCCGTACATTTGATAGTTTATAAGACGATAGATGCATTTAAGGCTTAATTGTTACAGAATTGTTATCGTGATTGTTTATAACGCGCTATATTTTGTTGATTTCATACATGGTTTTGTGGTGATTAGACTTAAGTCGTAGTATGTTAAGTGTCAGTTACATACGGTGTGTTGTTTTTTGAGGAGTGTTTTATGTTAAATAATTTTGAACATAGCGTGGCTGACAATTTTTCTGAAAGTTCTAAAGATTTTAGTCATCTTTCAAAACTTGCTGTTATAGTTGCACTTCAAAAAGAAGCTCAGCCTATTCTTCAAGCATTTTGTGGGGATTATAAAACTTGGGATTCGTATGGGGTTACTTTTATTCAGGGCAAAATCGCTTCGAATAGCAAAGGTGAAAATCCTACTCTCACAATATGTGTTGCTGGAATGGGAAAGTGCGCTGCCGCAGCTGCAGCTCAAGCGTTGATAATCGAATCCAATCCACAAGTGTTGATTTTTAGCGGAATCGCAGGTGCTTTAAATCCGCGTCTTAATGTTGGAGATATTGTTATAGGCAAGAAACTTCACTATTTAGAAACAAATACGCAGATTATCGCAGAGTGTGCTCCGTACAAATCTGTTTTTGAATCAGATCCAAAATTATGCGATTTAGCTGCTAAAGAGGCGCAATTATTAGGATTTAGGCTTGAGAAGTCTTTGGAGGAATCCTCTTCGGTTGCTGGCGACTTATCCTCGGACTTTAAGCAAAGCGCGTCTAATGAAAATAGCGTGTCTAACGAAAATTCAAACAACGTTGCTTATTTGTGTGGAAACATAGCAACAAGCGACCAATTTAACACAGATCCTAATATTTTAGACGCTGTGCGAGCAACGGTTTTTGGTGATTGCGAAGAGATGGAAGGCGCTGCTGCTGCACATATTGCGGCTAAAAACGGTGTTCCATTCCTTGCGATTCGCTCAATGAGCAACCGTTGTGGAGAATCATACGAATCTGTGGACTCGCATAAGGATGATTTAGTTCTTGCAGCTAATCAAGCAGGATCGTTAACTTTGCGTGTTTTGAAGGCGCTTGTTAAATAACTGCAGACTAGTTTACTTATTTGAATCGTTTTGTTCTGCTAAATCAAATCCGCTGAAAGTAAACCCAGGGCTTACTACGCAAGAAACAAGAACATCGCCATCGCTTGGTATTGTTCTCTGCCATGTCCCAGCAGGAATTACAAGATGTCCGCGCGTGGATAAGCCATTGCATTCCTTAGTGTTTCCAAGAGTAAAACGCTGCAAATCTGCCTCATCACAAGGGGTTTGACCACATCCACCAAGTTCAATCGTAAGATTTGACGGTCCATGCCATAGCCAAATCTCGTCTGCATCAACTTTATGCCATGCGCTTGAATCGCCAGAAGTCAAAAGGAAGTAAATAAGAGAGGCCAATGGTCTTGGTGCGTCTGCGCCAGCGTTTTCGTCAATTTTCGTATTGTTTGTGCTCGCGTTTGAAGTATTTTCATTGTTGGTTGCGCTATATAGTTGCTCTGCTTGCCAGTCGCGGGTGTACCATCCGCCTTCTGGATGGGCTTCTAGCTGTAATTCTTTAACAAGATTTTTGGCGTAATCACTCATATTTTCTAAACTGACACTCATAATGCATGCTCCTTTTATTTTTCATATTTGCGTTAAATGTGTTCGTTAAACGTGTTCTTATCTGTGCTTGCATCAGATTATTGAGCAAAAGCACCATTATTGTATACAAGATTTCCAGAAATAACTGTTGCTTTTGCACTACCTGCACCGTGACGCACAAAATTGTGCAAAGTCTCTTCAACTCCTTGTGGCGAGCTTGTGTCTGTTGGAATATCAAAGAACGCAAGGTCGGCTGTTGCTCCAGCATTAATTTGACCAATTCTGTGCGGTCCTACGTGTAAGCCCATAACGCTTGCGCCGCCTAAAGTAAGCATGCGAATAATTCGATGTGTTAAATCATCTTTTCTATAGCCCTGCGCAGTGGCTAAATCATAGACTTTTGCAGCGTCGTCTAAAACGTCTAAAGATGGGGAAGAAGATAGTGAATCCGTACCAATCGCAAGCAAGTTTCCTTCTTCCATGTAGTCGCGAATTGGCGCGTCTCTTTCCGTAACAGTAATGCGGTTGGATCTTGGGCACAATGCCACTCCCACTCCGCGTTGACGCAAAATTCTTCGGTCTTCGCCATCTGCCCAAACTCCATGCGCAATATGTACGTCTGGTCCAAGGGATCCGAGCTGATCCAAAAACTGAATTGCGGAAGCTGTCATTCCATGTGCTTTAAGTTCGCTGTAGCTTGCCCAAACGTTAGCATTCCAATCTGGTGCGGAATACGTGGTGAGTGTATCGGCGTGATTTCCAGCCTCCATAGGTGTTTCTGCTAAGTGTATGTGCAAGCGCATGTTTAGCTGTCTTGCAATGTCTGGCAAATCCACAAAAGGTTCGGTTTCTAGACTGTAAGGTGCGTGTGGGCTAATTCCTATACTCGGCACTCTGCCGTTGTCCATCATGTGCCCAAGCATCTCGAGCAGCTTAGCGTAGCCTTCTTCCTTCCAGTCAACGTTTTTCCAGCCCATTACCTCCCAATAGGCTATCCCGTGCATGCCTTGGCTTGCAAGCGCTCCAACTGCTTCGATATCAGTTACAATGTCGGCAGCTGCAGTAGTGCCAGCTTCCACCATCATTCTTGCGCCTTCGTATGCAGAAGTTTTCCAAGTCATCAATGATGGGTTATGCTGTTTTTCTTCTTGTAATTTGTCATAAACAACATTGAATCCTTCTTCCCAGTCTCTAAAATTGCGGTATTCGCCGCGGCCTACGCTTGCCATATTAGTGTATTGCAAATGCGTGTGTGCGTTTATAAGACCTGGTGTCATAAGACCATGCCAATGTCGTTCGTTGTTAAACATTTTCCTATAGGAATCGTTTGACATTTCATCTTTTAGAATGTCTAGTACCCACTGTCTTGTTCCAACGTGTACAACGCGTCTATTTGATACTGCTACGGCTCCTTCGGGAATAATAGGACCTGTTACTGGAATAACCATTGCTGCACTGTATAAGGTGACTTCGCTAAGCGGCGTTGGGTGTGCAAGTGCGCGTATTGGATCTGTAAACATTGCTTTCCTTATGGAATTATCGTTTAACTAATTTTGCTTCTGTTACTCTATTATTGCTTAGATTTGTTATGATTTGGTTAATTGGATTTCATCTAAATATTTTCGTCTTCGGCAAATCTTGTTAAATCCCATCTATAACCATTATCTTTATTGGATTCGCTAGCACTATATCCGCGTTCTGCTAATGCAATACTTGCTATTTGATTATCGGAGCTTTCTGGCAATTGGTAAATTCCAGAATCAAGCCGATTTTTGTCGCTATTTTTCTTGTTTTTCCCATTGTGCTCTAGCAAATACGCTACTGCGCTTACTTGAACAGCAAAACTAAAGTCCATAATCTCAATAGGATTTCCACCGCCAGTAGTGTAATTTGTGCCGTCTCCTTCACTTATTAGTGTGATTTGCGGACCGCACGGAACTTGGATTTTTCTTTGTGAAGTTCCAACAAATGGCTTAAAATCAGGGATTTCGTCTAGTGCAATCTCGTTTGCAATTCCGCCAATAACAGCCAAAATCGCGTTTTCTTGCATGTTTTGCATGTGTTGCAATGTAATCGTGTGTCTAACGCCTGTTGCAGAAACAATCATATTGCTTTTTTTAACAACGCATTCAAGATTATGAGCTTCAAATCCATCGAAAACTGCGCGTAAGGATTGGACAGGATTTGTATCGCAAATCGTAACTTTTGCACCCAATGCGCGTATTCTTAATGCGAATCCGCGACCAACTGGACCGTATCCAACAACAGTTACTTTAGCGTTTTTAAAGCATTCGCTTCCAAGAATTTGCTGCATAGTAGTAACGCATGTTTCGCCAGTTCCATGACGATTGTCAAAATCGGTTTTTAGAGCGCTGTTATTTACTGCAATCACAGGGTAGTGCAAGTGTCCAGCTTTTTGCATTGCTTCAAAAGCGCGCACTCCACTAGTTGTTTCTTCTGCAACTCCTATTAGATTAGCTGCGATTTGCGGGCGTTCCAGGCTTGCTAGGCGCGCAAAACTTGCACCATCGTCGATTATTATGTCTGGCTGTATTTCGTCTAAGAGTTTTAGCGCACCTTCATGAGTTTGTTCAGGTGTCCAATCTCGGTTTGCTTGTACTAAAATGCCTTCTTTTTTAAGCTGATCTGCTACTCTCTGGTCAGTTTCGTCTGGACCACAAAAAACGCCAACAATCGCTCCGTGCGCGTGCAATTCTCTAAGCAATACAGCTGTTTTTGGTTCCAACACAAGACAAACAGCTATTCTAACGCCTTCTAAATTAAGACCACTTTCTTGTAAATTGTTAAGTAGCGTGCGCATTACTGGCATATGTTTTTGCGCGTAATCTATTGCGTCTTTTCCGCTTAAATTAGGCGCATTAACCATAGTGTTTTCTATATTTTCGTAAGATTTAGTGGCATCAAAATCTGCGTATTGTTTACAAGTCGTAGGAATTATTCCCCAAGATTGCGCGCTCTGTAAGAATTTTTCCACATCACTATTTTGGTCACTATTTTTAGCATTCTCATTTTGAATATTGTTATCTCCAATAAACACGCGTGCCCCAGCAAGAGATTGGTTAGTTCTCTGCGAAGTAATAGCAACCCATTCGCTAAAATCAATCATATTAAACTCCTAAAAGCTCTTATATTTATTATCCCTATAATCCAAGTGCGTTCAAAGCTTCTTTTAAATTCTCTACTTCGATTATGTCAATACCGGGAATGCTAATTTTCTTTCGCATATTACACACGATCGCACGCTTATAGCCGATCCTAGCTGCTTCTCTAATTCTAGGTTCCATTCTAGAAGCTGGACGAATTTGACCAGTAAGACTAATCTCACCAATTGCGCAAGTTAAAGGTAAGACTGCCTTATTTTTGGCTGCGCTCGCCAAACTTGCCACTATTGCTAAATCGCAAGCAGGTTCTTTCGCCTTAGCTCCAGCAATCGTAGAAACGTAAATGTCTTTAGATAAAAGATTTAATCCACCATGTCTATATAAAACAGCGGTAAGCATGGCAATTCTGTTTGTGTCTACTCCAGAAACTGCGCGTCTAGGGGCTGGCAGAACCGAATCTGTAACAAGAGCCTGAATTTCAATAGGTATGCTTCTGTGTCCTTCTAAAGTAAAAGTTACGCACGTTCCTTCATTTTTACAATCTCCATTAGAAGACAGGAAAAGCCCAGAAGGATCTGGAACCTCTTCAATACCATCGCCACTCATGTCGAAGCAGCCAACTTCGTCTGTAGGTCCAAAACGATTTTTAACAGCGCGAAGCATGCGTAATGCGGTTTGACTATCTCCTTCAAATTGGCAAACAGTGTCTACAAGATGTTCAAGCGTGCGAGGACCTGCAATCGAGCCGTCTTTTGTAACGTGTCCAACAAGAAGAATTGGAATATCGCAAGTTTTAGCAACGTCTATAAGCGCGCTAGCTACTTCTCGAACTTGAGTGGAGCCTCCTGTAATTCCTTCAACATCGCTAGAAACAATAGTTTGTGCCGAATCTACAATTGCAAGAGTTGGCTTATATTTTTCGATTAGCGCTAAAGCTGTGTTTAAGTCTGTTGTAGACGCAAGAAGAAGATTTTGACTTATGGCATTTATGCGTGATGCGCGCAATTTTACTTGCGACTTTGATTCTTCGCCAGAAATGTACAGGACTAAATTTTTTGTGTATTCGGCAGTGTTTTTTGCAGATTCGTTGCAATTCTTGGCAATTTTTCCTGCTGTTTCTAAAAGTAGAGTAGATTTTCCGATTCCTGGTTCGCCTGCTATAAGCGTTACTGATCCTGGAACAAGCCCGCCTCCTAAAACGCGGTCAAATTCGCTAAATCCTGTGTGGATTCGCATGCCATTATCTGCTGTAATTTCACTGATTGGCTGAGCATCTACGCTAGAATCAAGATTTGTTATTGTAGAAATGTTATTTTTTGCATTTCTAGATCTTGTGGAGGCTCGTGAAACTCCGCTTGTAGCTTTAGGCTCGTGAAACTCGCTTAATGTACCCCATTCGCCGCATTCTGGACAGCGACCATACCATTTTGAACCACTCCAACCGCATTCGGAGCATAAGTAGTAAGTAGTAGATTTTGCAGCCATGATTTGACGCTAGCTGCATTTGTAGACATTTTACCGTCATACTTTTGTGAGATAATCCAAGTATGTTGAACAGTGTTATGTGGGGTAAAAAATATGAATTCTTATGCGAATAATCCTTCTAACTCGGCTTCATCTGTATCTGCTTCTCATAACAACTTACGAAAAGTTCTTATAGTTGCCGTAATAGTGGTCGTTTTAGCTATAGTTTCCGCATTCATATGGCCTGGCTGGGCGTTAAATCGCCAGCAACCGCAGTCTGCTAAAACTCAGGTGTCTTCTGCAAAAACTCCGTCAATTAAGTCTAAAGATTTGCCTAGTACATCTACTGCACTGTTAAGATCTATGCCAGATAGTGTTCTTGATTTTGCGCGTGTTGATGCTTCTCCTAGTGCTAAATGGTCTTCCGCATCTCCTTTGGAAGAATACACTGTTAGATATTCTACGGGAGAATCTGGCAGTGATGTTTCAGTCGTTGTTGCTCAATGGAGTAGTCGTGATTTAGCAAATAAGCAATATGAGCTTTTGACTGATGCATTAGCTGGAAGTGATATTGCTTCTGGAAAGATTCAGGTTGCTGGTAAGGCTACTGGAAGCTATGTTTTGAAGGCAGATGATAATAGTAAGACTAAAGCTAGTGCCATCTGGCAAAATGACACTGTTGTATTTGAAGTGACTGGTTTAAAACAGTCTGTTGAAAGATTCTATAAGCAATTCCCAATGTAACTTTCGTAGTGATATAGGCTGTTTTGTACGTGTTTTTGTAAAATTTTGTTTTAAAATTTTCCAAAGTCGTCAAAACGGTGTAACATTAGGCAAGTTGCACACTTTACATATGAATGGAGGCTTCAGATGGGTTCTGTCATCAAGAAGCGCCGCAAGCGGATGAGCAAGAAGAAGCACCGCAAACTGCTGCGTAAGACTCGTCATCAGCGTAAGTAGTAGCTGTTTGGCGCGCCTGCCCGTTTGGGCACGTAACACTTTTGAAAGCGTTGGATTTTTCCAGCGCTTTTTTTTTATTGCGATTGAAGACTGCAATGATTGAAGAATGTAAAAAATTTCCCGAAAATGTACGTAAAACAGTGGATTTTACGTACATTCTCGGGAAATGATTGGTTAAATTTAGATATGCAGTTTACTTATTTGGGTTTGTAAGAGTGCGCGGACCGTTTGGATCACCAACAATCACAGTGTCAACCATATTCAAGAACAATCCGTGTTCTACAACGCCAACAGTCTCAATCAAATCCTTAGCAAGCTCTTGCGGGTGCTCAATGCGCTCCAAGTGCAAGTCAACAACAAAGTTATTTTCGTCTGTACGCACTTCCTTGCCATCTGCATCAAGACGCAAAACTGGCTTGTATCCGCGCTTTTCAAACTTGCGAATCACTTGTGCAGATCCGAATGGAATTACCTCAACAGGAAGTGGGAACTTGCCGATTGTATCAACTACCTTGCTGGCGTCCACAATCCACACAATGCGGTCGGAGTTAATTGCAACAATCTTCTCCCAGAGCAATGCTGCACCGCCGCCCTTAATACCGTCAAAGTTTTTATCGACTTCATCTGAACCATCAATAGTAACATCAATATGGTCAACATCGTTAATGTCAAGAATCTTAATGCCGTAGCCCTCTGCCTGCTCTTGCGTGCGTCGAGAAGTTGTGACACCAGTGAAGCTCAAGCCTTCTTCTTTTACTCTGCGACCGAGTTCGTCTACAAGAAAACGAACAGTAGAGCCGGTTCCAAGTCCAACCATCATGCCATTTTGTACGATTTTTGCGGCCTCAATGCCAGCTGCCTTCTTAAGAGCATCTTGCTGTGCTTTATCCATTTGTGCCTACTTTCTTATCTTTCTTGTTGGCGTGGCTAAAATAACAGCGCGTTTATAGCGTTTTTACCAACCGCCACTTATTTCATACATACTACATATTAGTCTGCGTTCAGATTTTATTCTGTTTGGTTTGCAGCTTTTGTTTGAATATAAAACTCGGTTGGATCTAGTTTAAGAGTGCCGTCTGGCTGAACATATCCGCTTACTTGTATGTTTCCTAATACGTATCGTGGTTGACCATTAAAGCTTTGGCTCGTATTTGGAGCAGGTGTGAATTGTAATGTTCCAGATACGCATAATCCTGGCACTACTTGATATTTTTGTTCTGATTTATTTTGAGATTGTTTATTTTTACGCGACTCGTCGGATGCTTTCGATTCATCCTGTGTATTACTGTTACGCGTAGTTGAATCGTTAGCAACGCTGTTATCGGCGTATTTAATGGCATCATCATCGGATGTTTCACGTTTTGTTTCACGATGAAAATCGCCTTTAAAATCAGGATTAATATCCTTACCAACGCATCTTCCTATGTGATATTCTGCATTAGAAATCTTGCCGTCTAACAGCATTTTTGCGTCTTCTGGTACATCAACACCGTCTGCATATGTAGAAGAAATCAACGATTTCCATCCTTCTAGTGGCAGGTATCCATCCTTCAATCTGCTGCGGCAATCTTCAGCATAAGTTCTAGCCAGCTCATCAACTTTTTCGTTTCCAGCGTTTCCAGCGTGTCCCTTAACCCAGACGAACTTAACGGAGCCTTCGCGTTTAGTAATCTCCGAATCGATTGCGCGAATCAAATCTGCGTTTTTTACAGGCTCTTTTTTGGAGTTCTTCCAACCGTTCTTCTTCCAACCGTGAATCCACGTGGTTGAGCAGTTTATAGCGTATTGCGAATCAGTTTCGATTGTAAGATCCTCGCTTCCAGGGTGTGCTCTCAACGCTTCTAGTACTGCGCATAACTCACCAATTTGATTCGTGCCATTTGTGGCTCCGCCTGCATCCGCGTTTCCTGCATGTTGATGCTCGTGCGTGCTTCCTGCTTCATCAGTGTGGTCTGCCCAAGCCCAACCCATTGATCCATTTGGATTTCCAAGTGCTGAACCATCGGTAGAAACAACAATCATCACAAAACCTTTCAAAAATGCGCCGGTTGCAGATTGCAACCAGCGCAATTAGTAGATTCTTTACTTACGAAAGATTATTACGTTACGCTAAAGCCTTGTCTACTACAGCAGTAGCTTCCTCAAGCACCTTGTCAAGTGCCTCTGGAGAAACGAAGGACTCAGCATAAACCTTGTAAATGTTCTCGGTACCAGATGGGCGAGCAGCGAACCAATTGTTCTTGGTCGTAACCTTCAAGCCGCCAATCTTTGCGCCGTTTCCAGGAGCTTCCGTAAGCTTTGCGGTAATATCTTCGCCAGCGAGCTTAGTTGCTTCAACATCGTTGCCACTTAGAGCAGCAAACTTCTGCTTCTGTTCAAGAGTTGTTGGAGTATCTACGCGCTTGTACCAGCTTTCTCCAAAGCGAGCAACCTGATCTTGGTGAAGCTGAGCAGGGTTCTTACCAGTCTTTGCAGTAATTTCTGCAGCGAGCAAATCAGGAATCAAACCATCCTTATCGGTGGTCCACACGCGTCCGTCTTTGCGCAAGAAGCTCATGCCAGAGCTTTCCTCACCGCCGAAAGCAACTTCGCCGCTAAAGAGTGGGTCAACGAACCACTTGAAGCCAACAGGAACTTCCACAAGCTTAGCGTTAATCGAAGCAGCTACGCGGTCAATCAAGGAAGAAGACACAAGCGTCTTGCCGATAGCAGTATTCTTTGGCCAATCCGGACGAGCGCCGCCGAACAAGTACTCCACGCACACTGCAATGTAGTGGTTCGGGTTCATAACGCCCCAATTCGGGCACACGATACCATGGCGATCGGCATCTGGATCAGTGCCTCCAACCAAATCGTACTTATCCCAAGCGCCAGCGTTAAGCTGATCAACTAAGCCCTTCATTGCGTAAGGGGAGCTTGGATCCATACGAATCTTGCCATCGTGGTCAATAGTCATGAATCGCCAAGTTGGGTCAACTTCTGGACGCACAACGCCAATGTTTAAACCGTACTTTTCGTTCATAAGTGGCCAGTAGTTTACGCTTGCGCCGCCGAGTGGGTCAATTCCCAAACGCACGCCGCTAGAGCGAATCACATCGAAATCGATTACGTTAGCCAAATCGCTAACGTAGTGCTCGCGGTAATCGAAGCCTTCAACCAAATCAGACTTGATTGCTTCCTCGAAAGGCACGCGCTTAACGGACTTGTAGTTGTCGAGCAATTCGTTTGCGCGAGCTGCAATTGCGTTAGTCACTTCTGCAGGTGCAGGACCGCCTGTTACAGGGTCGTACTTAAAACCTCCGTCGGTTGGAGGATTGTGCGAAGGAGTGACGACAATGCCATCTGCCAAGCCGTCTCCGCTAAAGCGTTGAGTGCCGTCTGCTGCGCGATTATGCGTCAAAATAGCCTGAGAAACAACAGGAGTTGGCACGAAATCGCCGCGAGAATCCACGCGAACGTGAACTCCGTTAGCAACCAAAACCTCGATAGCGGTTTTTTGAGCAGGCTCAGAAAGAGCATGCGTATCGCGACCAATATAAAGAGGACCAGTTACGCCATCCTTCTTGCGATATTCAGCAATAGCTTGAGTAATAGCCACAATATGAGCTTCGTTAAACGAAGTTTTTAAAGCAGAACCACGGTGACCGGACGTACCGAAAATCACGCGCTGTTCTGGAATATTGGAATTTGGAACTTCATCATAGTAAGCGCCAACCAAAGCGTCGACATCTACTAGATCTTCTGGGGTGGCGGGCATTCCCGCATTTTTTGCTACCATAATTTTTTATTTTGCCACGGCGACGGTATTTTCTAATGTATTTTTCTATTTGTTTCTATGAGAGGGCTGGCTAATTCTTGTCTCACAACGCTCTGCCTCTTACGTGTAGTCTGTTGTTGCGGTTGTTCCGATTTGGTTTTGATTTTGTTTTTTGGTTGAAGTTTGTTTGTAGTGGTTGATCATTGGATTATTTGGTATCGGCGCCGCTCTTATACTGTTCGACCAAGAATCACCCAGCCCTCTTGTATGCTTGAACAATTGCATATCGCTTAAACGGCTGAAATCGGAGACTAAACGGCAGTATCTTGAGTCAAAGAAGATTGCAAACTCTCTGGTATGCGCACGCATAAAGCCTGTTTGTCAACGCTAAAACGCAAGTGTTTTGTGTAGCCTAAAATATCTCCATCAACTTGCACAGGAGCAGGTCGTTCTATCTTGACTTCTGCTTCAACACCTTGCGATTGGTCGATTTTAGAGTTTGTAGAAAGCGGACTTTGCTGTGCTTTTCCTGTAACGGTTTGGTGTACAACGTCTCCAAATAGGTTAGCCCATCCAATTAATCCGCCAGATGTGTCAATAATTTCGAAGTCTAATATTCCATCGTCGTAAACGGCTTCTGGCATTAAAGAAAGCATTGGTATTTGTCCACAATTACCAGCCATAAGTGTGCGGAATGATATTCCTCTTGCTGTGTGATTTGTACCGTTTTCTCTAATAAAAGTAACGTCTCCGCGATATTTTGGCGCAAATAAGTGTTTAACGCCAGCAACAAAGTATGCAAGCCAGCTTATGTTCTTTTTAAGCGCAGGATTAGTGTCGTCTATCATAAGAGCGTCGAATCCAATTCCTGCAATAATCAAAAATGCGTGACCATGGTCTTCATACGGCTTGTCGAGTATAAAAACACGCCCAACGTCAACTTTTTTAGATCCGTGGCTTGTTGCAACTCTTAGTGCTGCTTGAACATCATCTACTGGAATGCCCATGTTGCGCGCAAACAAGTTCCCTGTGCCAATTGGAATTATTCCCATCGCGTGGTTCGTGCCAGAAACCGCGCTTGCAACCGTTCTAACAGTGCCATCTCCACCAACTGCCACAACAACATTTGCCCCGTTTTCTAAGGCTTCGAGTGCGCATTCTCGCCCATCTTTATTTAATTGAGTGTCTATTATTTCGTATGTGAAATTGTGTGATTTGCAATATTCTTTAATGTCAAGTCTATATTGTTCTGCTTGAGGTTTAGACGGGTTTAGTATGAAAGCGTAATGTACACTATCTCCGTGTCGCTCTGCGAGTTTTTCTGCTAAATGATGCTTTTTCAAGGCGCGCGTAACTATCATAATGATGAATGGTGCAAGTACTAGCGCAAAAACAATCACCATTAACGCAATCGTCGCTTGAATTGGCATATCTGGCATATTTATTATTCTTGCACATATCTTTAATATATGGTGATTATTTTTAGAATATTTGCGAATATTTGATTACTTTTCACATTTTCATCACGTATTGAGCATATTTTTTATTTTTGGCTCGCATTTCTATTATTTATTTCTATTATTTCTATTATTTCTATTTATATGTTTTACATTCCTTATGTGAGTTATATGCTAAGCAAGTGCTAAACTTGCCACATGCGATTTTTGTGCCATTAATCGAGCAGGGGTTTAAGAGTATGTCCGAGTTAGAACATAATAATCCAGACGCTTTTGAGTCTGAAAATATTGATAATATTGCTAATAATATAGACGTAAACAGTGTAGATAATTACAATATTGACAATAACGATATAAATCAGACTGCTGTTTTAAAGAATCGCCATAAGTCGAACAAGTCTGCACTGGTTCTTTTATATTCTTTGGTCATATTCGTTATACTCTTAGTCTGCGCTTTTCTTGGCACACAAGCGTATTTCCATGATCGTGTTGCCCCTGGTGTACATTTTGCTGGAAGTAGTCAAATTGTTGGCGCTCAGTTGGCAGCGGTTTCTAAAAATGTAGATAATGCTGTTGATAGCACCAAAATAGAAATTAAAGATGATCGTGGTAAAACAATCAACGCGAATTTTGAAGACTTGTACGTCAAAGTAGATAAGAGCGCAACGGTTAAAAATATAATGCGATCTAAGCATGATAACGCGTTTACAATGCTTATGCCTTGGGTTCAGAAGACTGTCGCTTTGCAAGCAACTCGAAACGACATGGATATGGATGCGTATATCATCAAGAAATTTGTTAACGATAAAGATCGTGCAATGCCTTATACGGCAAAATACGATTCTGGTTCTGAATCTTATGTGGTGGAAGATGGTGTTCCAGGTCGTACAGTAATAACATTGCCTGTTCGTGAGGCTGTTAAAAAATCGCTTGAAAATCCTGGTAAAACAGTAAAAGTTACTATTGAGTCTCGTAGGATTGAAGCACCGATTAAGCGTGATGTTGCTAAGAAAACTGTGGATCAGCTTAATAATATTCTTACTAAGAAAATCACTTTAAGTAATGGCGATTCAAAAGATTTTACGATACCTAAATCTGCAATCGCTTCTTGGATTAAGGTTAATGCTGATGAACAGAGAAAGCAGATTTCGTTTACTGTAGATAGGGAAGCAGTAAATACTTGGCTTTCAAAAGAGCTTGCTAAGAATCTGAACCAGCAGAAAATAGATCAGGAAGACACTTATAGTAAGAAGGGTCAGTTCATAATGACCACTCTTAAAGGTGTTAATGGCGTAGAGGTTCGCTATTCAAAGGATGTAGCAAACAAGGTTGTGGATGCTATCGAAAAGGGTACAGACGCAAAGATTACGGTTCCAACAAATGTAGTAAAGTTTGCTGTTGAAAAGAAGATTGTTGAAATGCGTATTGTGGTTGATAAAACCACGCAGACAGTAAGCGTTTACAAAGATGATCAATTAATACGAACAATGCCAGTTTGCACGGGCTCCAATGGATATTACGAGACGCCAAATGGAACATTCCACATTTACTTACGTTATGACGTTCAAGCTATGCAAGGATTTAATAGAGACGGTTCTAGATACTATTTGCCTGGAATTACTTGGGTTAGCTACTTTAACGGTGGAATTTCATTCCATACAGCAAGGTGGAATGATGTTGGTATAGCACAAGGATACCCAGCAAAGCATGGTTCTCACGGCTGCATTAATATGTACGAGCAGGATTCTAAGTGGGTGTACGACAATTGCCCGCGTGGAACAATCGTACAAGTGGTTGGCGAGCAGCCAGATGGTCCAGTTCGTCAATAATTCATTGTAATAGTGAGTTATAGGCTTTATAAAAGTTATAAAATTCATAAAAGCGAGTAACAATTTGGCTAAATTGGATGACAATAACGCTGCAAAAGGCGGCGAACAAGCCAAGCAAGAATGTGATTCTCCAGCTGTAGCTAGAAGAATAAGCAGTACGCCTATTCAAGTGCGAGTTACAGCCACGCTTTTTGATGCTCCTTCGGATGAAGAGCGTATAGATAAAAAGCCGCCTTTTATTCGATTGGTCAGAAAACTTGTTACATCAAGCGTTGGATTTTGGATGCGTGTAAGCGGTAAGATTATGCGCCGTTTGGGTTGGTTCCCAAGCGTTGAGCCTTATATTGGTTATGGAACTGATAATTATGCTCGTCTGATTTGCCGTACGGTTCTTGCTCCTAAAGCTGGGCATCATTCTGTTTTGAAGCGCGGAATATATGCGATGCTTGTTGTCCCTGCTGTTAGGATTCGTGTTTCTTTAAGCATTGATGGTGTTCCTGTTGAATCTGCGCAAGTTGGTGATTCGTCTGTGTACGATAAGCCAGATGCTAGTTTCAACAGTGGTGCTGAATATTGTGTTTCAGACTGTTCTGGTTATCTTGATTTGATTACCGAAAGATCACTTAATGTTGGTGAACATAAAGTGTCTTACAAAGTAGATAATCGTGAGCCTGTTGATGCAAGCATGTTTGTTATTTCTGAAAAATCTACTTTAGGAATAATTTCCGACGTTGATGACACTATTATGGTCACTCAGGCTCCTTCTCCGCTAAGAGCAGCTTACAATCTGCTTATTATGAATCCAGAGCACAGGCATGCTGTTAAGGGTATGAATCATTTCTTTAATAAGATTCGTGATTTTGTTCCTAACGCCCCGTTTTTCTATCTTTCAACTTCTCCTTGGAATGTGGAAGCTTCTATACGACACTTCATTTTGCGTGAAGGTTTTCCATCTGGACCGCTTCTTCTTAGAGATTTAGATCCTAGACCTAAGACTTTTGTGCCGACTGGTCCTCAGCATAAGCTTGAGTTTGCTCAGCAGCTTATGGATGATTTTCCAGGTATGAGATTTGTGCTTATTGGTGATGATGGTCAGAAGGATCCAGCTACTTATGCGAGTATTATAAAAAAATTCCCTAATCGAGTTTTAGCGGTAGGCATAAGACAGCTTAAGGTCAATTCAACTATGACCGATTTTAGGAGAGCAATGTCTAAGGATTTTGGGGTTACTCTTGCGTCTTCTAGAATTGCAAGCGTTGGTGATGGTAATTTTGTTAATGCTAAAGGTGCTGCTGGAACTTTTGAAGGTGTCCCATTTTTTGCAGCTCCAGATGGTGAATCTTTGAAAGATATTATGATTCCATTTATTATGGATGCTGTTTAATGTTGTGTAGTTGATATTGTGTAATTGTGCAGAATTTTTATGTTTTCTATGTGTTGTAAAGGTTATAAATGCAAGATAGTTCGCTAAAAGTCGGTGAGTTTGATTCTTTAAATAAGGCTGCTGGTTGTAAGCCTATGACCGCTACAAAAATTGATTATGTTCGTGAGTTTCACAATGATGTGTTTGTAGATGAATATGCTTGGATGAAAGACAAAGAGAGCAAAAGACTTCGTGAATATATTGATTCTCAAAACAAGTACACTGAACAACGCGTTTCTAGGTTAGATTCTTTACGTAAACAACTGTTTAATGAGATGAAATCGCGTATTCAAGAAACGGATATGTCTGTTCCAACAAGAATGGACGGATATTGGTATTATGTGCGTACCGTAGAAGGTAAACAGTACGGGATTCAATGCCGAATGCCTGTTAAAAATGAGAATGATTGGGATCCGCCAGTTATAGATGAACGCGCAAATCCTGGAGAAACAGAAGGCGAAGAAGTTATTTTTGACGCCAACAAAGAGGCATCGGAATTTGGTGGAGATTTCTTCCAACTCGGAGGAATGGATATTAGTTTAGACGGCACGAGAATGTTGTTTGGTGTCGATACTAAGGGTGATGAAAGATTCGATTTTTATATTCGTGATTTTTGCAAAAGTAGCAATGATTTTATAACGCTTCGAGATTGCATAAAAGGCATATCTTCTGCGCTTTTAACACCAGACGGGAAATGGGTTTTTTATGTGACTTTAGACGGCGCATGGCGACCATACCAAGTGTTTAGACATAAAATTGGAACTTCTGTAGAAGATGATGTAAAAGTTTTTGAAGAATTGGATGCGAGATTTTTTGTTAGCGTTTACGAAAGTTTCGACGAACGTAGCATTATGATAAACAGCAGCTCCAAAACGACTTCGCGCGTATTAATGCTTCCATTAAGCACTCCAGAAGCAGATTTTAAGATGGTGTTAAAGCCTATAAAAAACGTGGAATACGATGTTTCTTTCGCATGCTTTGAGAATGCTGGATATGATGGTAAAGATATTCCACTCATGTTTGTAAGCCACAATTTTAAAAATCCTAATTTTCAGATTGATGTTATAGATTTGCGAAAGCGATCTATGGAATCAATGCCATTTGACATTGGCGAAGGCGATTGTGTGGTTCAGGGATCTCCTTACGGCTGCAAAAATGGTGATTTATTAGAACCAGGAGCCAGCAAAAAAGCAGTTAGTGAACCGTATTATAACAGCAAGAATCCTAAGATTTTACAGGGAACTTGTGGATTGAGCATTGATGGTTTAAGCGTTTATAAGAATTATGTGGCTCTTTCTTTCCGCGCGAATGGCTTGCCTCAGCTTGCTGTTATGCCTAAAAGCAATGCTGTTGAAGATTTTAATGCTGGGCGACCTTGGCGTTTTATTAGGGTTGGGGCAGAAGGTTTTATAAAGGAAACAGCGGAAGAGTGGCAACCAACCGATGTTGTAAAAGATAATTTGTCTGATTTATCTAATTTATCTATCCAAAATCAAAATCAAAACACTGCTCGAATTGAACTGTCTAAAATAACCAATGAACAAGCTAAAAATAGTCGTGTTTACCTTATTGGAGCAACTGGTAATCCTTCTTACGAAGCTCCAAGAATGCGTTATTCTTGTTCAAGCTATGCGACACTAGGGTCTTTGCGTGAAATAGATCCTATTACAGGCAAAGACGTTTTGCTTAAGCGTGGGAAAATTCTAGGCGATTTTAACGAAAATGACTACGCAGAAAAACGAGTCTGGATTACTGTCCGAGATGGAGAGCGCGTACCCGTATCCCTAGTGTGGCGTAAAAACACTGTGGCTAAATCACAAGCAATGTTCATCACCGCTTACGGAGCTTATGAAATAAGCAGCGATCCGTATTTTTCTGTGGCGCGCCTAAGCATGATGGATAGAGGAGTGCTGTTCGTACAAGTGCATGTGCGAGGCGGTGGAGAAATGGGTCGTGCGTGGTATGAGAATGGTAGGCGTCGCAACAAAAAACACACGTTTGAAGATTTTGTAGACGTTACGCGCGCTTTGCAACAAGCGGGTTATGCTTCGGCAAATCAGACTGTTGCAAATGGCGGTTCTGCAGGCGGTCTTCTTATGGGAGCTGTAGCAAATATGGCTCCGCAATACTACGCGGGAATCGAAGCGGATGTTCCGTTTGTTGATGCGCTTACGTCTATGCTAGACGACTCGCTGCCGCTTACTGTTACAGAGTGGGACGAATGGGGAGACCCATTGCATAATGCGCAAGATTACGCGTATCTAAAGTCGTACACGCCTTACGAGAATGTGCCTGAACATGTTGAGCCAGGTGAGTTTCCAAAGATTCTTATAACTTCTTCGATTAACGACACTCGCGTTCTTGTTACGGAGCCTCTTAAGTGGCTTGCTCGCTTGCAGGCTGCAGGCGCGGACGCGATTGCGCGCATTGAAACAGATGGCGGTCACGGTGGAAGCTCTGGCAGGTATAAAAAGTGGGAGGAAGTTTGCTATGAAAACGCATGGTGTTTAGATGCCATGGGTATTTCGTAGAATATTTTTAAAACACATTGGAGGCTGATTGTGGTAAGAATTAAGCCAGATAAGCCCTACACGGAAGACCTTCCTTTAACGCATACAGCGTTATTTAAGCAAGTGCCACTCGATCAAGCGAGGGAGCTTCTCGAGCATTTGCATGAGTCGGTTTTTTCTAAGGGGCAGGCGATTTTTAACGAAGGAGATACTGATCGCCGCATGTATCTGCTTGAGCGTGGACGGGTTAAGCTTGTACGCCATTCAAGGGATAATCGTGTGCAATTGCTTAGTATCCACACGCACGGTGAGATTCTTGGAGAGATTCCTGTTTTTGACCCGTTCGGCGGTCCGCGTACAGCTTCTGCAATAGCAATTACAGATAGAACTCGCGTATTATGGCTAGAAAACGAAGTTCTTTTTAAGTGGCTTGGCCATCATCCTAGGGTTGCTGTAGACATGCTTCAGGTTTTAGCTGCACGTTTAAGAGCAAATAATGAACATATTTCTGATCTTGTTTTTATGGATGTTCCAGCTAGATTGGCTAAAACGCTTTTAAACCTTGCTTCTAGGTTTGGAGAACCTGTTAGGGAAGGTGTGCTTGTTCCTCACGATTTAACACAAGAAGAACTTGCTCAACTTGTTGGGTCTTCTAGAGAAACAGTTAATAAAGCGTTGATGGATTTTGCTCAGAGGGGTTGGATTAAAAGGCACGGTAGGTCAATTATTATTTACCAACCTGGAATGTTGATTCGCAGAGCAGAAAGATAAATCGCGATTTTTGCGTGCCGCAACGTAGAGGCAAACCTCTAGAATAGTTCGCATGCCTAAGAAGAAATCCCTCACAACTCGTCGCGTGTTAGCACTGTTCCTTACGTACATCACATTGTGTGTTGCAGGTGGTGTAGTATCAAGTATTTTATTCGTGCCAGGAGTGATGAGCGTAAACAGCGTGGTCAAGTCTGTTGTGCCTTCTCTTAGAGTTGATGGCATTGATTTTGACGTTACGGCTTTACCTCAAAAATCGCGTTTATACGCTTCTGATGGCAAAACAGTTATAGCAACATTTTATGCTCAAAATCGCACTGTTGTGCCATTAAGACGCATATCGCAATACATGCAGCAGGCAATGGTTGCGCGTGAGGATCGTAGGTTCTTTGAGCATTCAGGCGTTGATGTGCAAGGCGTTATGCGTGCATTTGTGCAAACGTTTATTAAAAAGTCTGATATGCAAGGTGGATCGTCTTTAACACAGCAATATGTTAAGAATGTTCTTATGATCAAAGCTAGAGAAGACAATGATCCTATTTCGGAATATCATGCTGCAGAAAGTACTGTTGCTAGAAAATTGCGAGAAATGTTAATCGCAATCCAAATGGAGAAAAAATACTCTAAGCTAGAGATTTTACAGGGATATTTAAACGTTGCACAGTTTGGTAGTAATAATCTTTACGGTGTAGAAACTGCTGCAAAACGCTATTTTAATACCACAGCAGCCGATCTTAATCTTGTTCAAGCTGCGACTATTGCAGCAATCACAAAGAATCCTTCTAGGTACGATCCTTCTATTGAAGAAAATCAGCCTGAATCGCAGAAGCAAAGAAATATAGTTCTTGATTTAATGCTTCGACAAAACTTTATAAGTCAAAAAGAACATGATGATGCGGTTACAACACCAATTAAAAGCACTCTTAATATTCAGCATGAAGTTGCTAACGTCGGTTGCCAGGCTGCTGGAGATGCAGCATTCTTCTGTGATTATGTTACTAAGAAAATCTTGAATTCTAGAGAATTTGGCAAAACAACTGTAGCAAGGCAGAAGCTGCTTAATGAAGGTGGCTTGGATATTTACACCACAATGGATATAACAGCTAACACAACCGCCATGAATACAGCTAGGGCCACTATCCCTGTTAATGATCCTAGTGGTTTTGAAGTCTCTATAGCTGCTATAAAGCCTGGTACTGGTGAAGTTCTTGGTTTTGGAAGCAATCGTATTTATGATGCGACCGATGCGGCGAGGTCTGACCCTACTCACACAGCTATTAACTACGCTGTAGATGAACAAGACGGTGGTGGCTTAGGCTGGCAGATTGGTTCTACTTGGAAGCCAATCAATCTTGTTGCATGGATGCTTGCTGGAAAATCAATTAATCAGCCTGTACGAACAAACACGTTCTATAACAATACTGAATTTTCGTGCGCAAGATATAAAGGTATAGGGCGTTGGTCTGTGAGAAATTCAGATGGTGGAAATGTTAATCCAGAAACACCGTTAATGGGTTTGGTGCATTCTCACAACACTATTCAGGCTGCTATGGGTGCTCAGCTTAAGCTGTGTGCAGTGGCAGAGGCTGCGAAAACACTTGGGTATCACAATTCTCCGATAGGTCAGGAAGACGTATTTTCTAAGAACTCTCTAAACCCTCCTATGGTGATTGGTGCAGTTCAGGCTTCCCCACTAACAATGGCAAATATTTACGCAACATTGGGTGCTAATGGTGTTCAATGTGACCCTATTGCAATCAAGCGTGTTATTGATAAAAACGGTAGACGTTTGCGAGTGCCAAGCGCTAATTGTCATCAGGCTATACCGAAAAAAATTGCTCAAACTGTAGCCTACGCTATAAATCAGGGTGTTGCTCAACCTAGTGGTGTTGCGCATGCTGCTCAATTAGCTGGTGGTCGTAAAACTTTTGCAAAAACTGGTACTAACGAACAGTATTACATGACTACTGCAGGATTCGTGCCAAATAAGATTAGTGCTTTTGTTGCAATTGGAAACGCTGAAGTGCAAAAGAGCTTCAACAACATGAGAATTAATGGTGTTTATCGAAGCGCTTGGTACGGTGTTTACATTGCAACTCCAGCTTGGAAAAAGTTTATGGACGATTATCTAAAAGCGGCAAACGTTCCTATCGACAATGAATATGGTAAGCCAGATTCAAAGTATATGGCTGGTGGAAAGATGCCGTCATTAACTCCGCAAATGCGTCAGGAAGATTATGCAGAGCAACAGCGTAAGCGCGATGAGGATGCTCGTAGACAGGCAGCTCAAGATCAGGCTCAGGCAAATCAGGGTGCTGCTTCGACAGATCCTGCGACTGGTGGATCGTCGGTTACTGGCGATGGAAGAACGAGTACATCTTCTGGGGCTGGTAATACAGATGGAACAGGAGACACATCTTCTGACGATAATTAAGTTTCATCTGGTTAGTTGAAAATATTATTAAAAAATCAGCTGGCATTGAGGTATTGCATGAATACTTCGATACCAGCTGATTTATTGTAATTTATTCTAGTTTTTAATCCACATCAGCTGAAACAGCATCTTTAACTGTTTCAAACCCATCTTTTCTGAGTAAATCAGCAAGTCCGCGCTTTAGAACAGTTATTTGTTGAGGACCTCTATACATAAGAGAAGAAACGAACATAACTAGGTCAGCTCCACTTCTAATCTTTTCATAAGCTTGTTTTGCAGTAAATACGCCACCTATTCCAGCAATAGCAAACCTGTTGCCAAACTCGCTTCTAGTTCGCTTAATAAGCTCATTACTTGCGGCAAATGTTGGAGCCCCTGAGATTCCACCTTTCCAATCTGCAGGAATGTCTAGTCCATCTCGATTCTTGCGCAAATTTGCAATGCTCAAACCATCAACTTTATGCGTGCTCAAAACGTCAAGCAAAGATTTAAATTGAGGCCATCCGCCTTTTAGATTCAAAGGCATTTTTACAAGAGTTGGCTGAGGATGATCAACTTTATCTAAAACATTAAAAAGCTTATCTAAAGCTTCTGGATCACTAAAAGGCTCGCCAGCCATAGTGTTTGGACAAGAAATGTTAACCTCAATCATGGAGCTTTTACCACTTGCTCGCTCCATAGATATGCGATAATCTTCAATACCTTCGTCTAAGTCACCAACAAGATTATCATTGGTGCGCGCAATGCTCACAGAAACGCGCATGCTTTTAGCATTAGTCCACGCTTTTTCCACTCTAGGAATCACAAACTCGCTGCCATCGTTAGCAAGACCCGCATGAACAAGAAGAGAATCATATTGCGGAAGCCTATGATACCAAGGTTTAGCGTTTCCTTCGCATGGGCGGGCAGTTGTGGAGCCAACTGTTTCAAAACCAAAGCCAGCGTTGTCTAGAACTGTGCACAAATCGCAGTTTTTATCGAGTCCTGCGCTTAATCCAAATGGATTCGCAAAATCCACTCCCATAACTCGCGTTTCTAAAACTGGATCCGTGTAATTGAGCATTTGCCGCAAAAGCCACATTAATCCAGGAATGCGCTCACTCGTCTTGCAGAAAGCAATCATGCGATCGTGAGCTTCGTCTGGTGGAATGTTAAACACTAAGTGCGGCTTAATTACATGCTTATAGCTAAAGGTGAATAAGTCTGTTGCAGCTTTGTTCACAGCATTGTGTAAAGAATTTTCAGATACATAACCCATAACTCAATATTATACGACATTCAATATTATGCGACTTTCCGCTTTTTGTTGTTGATTTTGGTGTGTTGAGCTACAAAATGCGGAGTTGTTTTTCCGAGTTTGTACCAAATTTGATCTAAATCACGTACAATCTCGGGCAGGTCCTGTCGTTCGCGCGGTCTAAGCGCTTTACCGCGCGTAGTATAGTAGCACAGCTATATTTGTGAGTTATGCCTACTTATGATTTGGGACTAGAACGCGTATCGCTTGAATTTGCAACAAAAACTATTTTTAGAAATGTGACTCAAGGCGTTTTTGAGGGAGACCGTATAGGAATTGTTGGAAAAAACGGAGACGGAAAATCCACGCTTCTTAAGCTTCTTGAGGGTAGTATGGACCCAGATTCTGGCAGAGTTACGCGTAGAAGCGGATTGACATTTGGCATTTTAAGCCAGCGAGATCCACTGGACGATAATGTTACAGTTCGCCAAGCTGCATTGGAGAATCGCCAGGATTATGAGTGGGCTGCTGATTCAAAGTCTCGCGAAATTGTTGAGGCTCTTCTTGGCGGAATCAATCTTGAAGCTAAAGTTGGTACGCTTTCTGGAGGTCAGCGTAGGCGTGCGGATTTGGCTAGGTTGCTGTTGCATGATTGGGATATTTTGGCTTTGGATGAGCCTACGAATCATCTTGATGTGCTTACAATTCATTGGCTCGCAGAGCATCTTTTGCACAGGTGGCAAGACGGGCAGGGCGCGCTTTTGCTCGTTACGCACGACAGGTGGTTTTTAGACGAAGTTTGCTCTTCTATGTGGGAAGTTCACGATGGAGCAATCGACCCGTTTGAAGGCGGATACAGTGCGTACATGATGCAGCGTGTTGAGCGCGAACGTCAGGCGGATGTTCGCGAGGAGCGCAGGCGGAATTTGGCTCGTAAAGAGCTTGCGTGGCTTTCTAGGGGTGCTCGCGCTCGTTCTACAAAGCAAAAATTCCACGTTAAGCAGGCTCGCGAGCTTATAGCAGACGTTCCGCCAATGCGAGATACTCTTGAGTTGAAGAGAATGGCAACTTCTCGACTCGGCAAGCAAGTTGTTGATTTGATTGACGTTACGCAAATTTTTGAAGATTCGTCAAATCCTGCTGGAGCCGATGCAGATATTGTAAAATCGCCATTTTCCCAGCCTACACATGATGGTAGCGTTACGATTTCTGTAGACGAATCGCAAGCAGCCGCACAGTCGCAAGAATCGCAACTATCGCAAGAAGAATCGTCATTAAAAGAAACGTGTGCAGCATTACAAAAAACGATTAGCGGCCGCATGATTTTAGACAATCAAACGTGGCTAATAGGACCTGGAGACCGATTCGGCATAGTAGGAGCTAATGGCGCTGGAAAATCAACACTTTTAAGCATAATCGACGGCTCTTTGCGTCCAACTAAAGGGCACGTAAACATTGGTAAAACTGTAAAATTTGCTGTGCTTTCTCAACGATTAGAAGAGCTGGAAAAGCTTGGAAAATATAAAGTCAAAGAGGTTTTGAGTAGATATAAGCCAAGTTACATAATCGACGGCAAAGAAGTGACTCCTGGTCAACTTATGGAGAGGCTTGGTTTTAAGCCAGAGCAGCTTATGACACCAATTGCAGATCTTTCAGGCGGCCAGAAACGCCGCATGCAATTGCTTTTGATTCTTCTAAACGAGCCAAATGTGTTGATAATGGACGAGCCTGGAAACGATCTAGACACCGACATGCTTGCAGTTATGGAAGATTTACTAGACACATGGCCAGGCACTTTGATTGTTGTATCTCACGACAGATACTTGCTTGAGCGAGTGACTGATCAGCAATTTGCATTGATTGACGGCAAGATTCGCCATCTTCCAGGCGGAGTTGACGAGTATTTAAAGATTATGGAAGACTATGAGCGCGCAAATATGCAAGAATCTAAGGCAGATTTTGAGGCGAGTTCTAGGGCGGTTGCTGGCGATTCGTCAGATGCGGATTCTGCGGAAAAATCCAATCAAAAATATGAAGCAAAATTAAGCGGAAAAGCTTACTACGATGCTACTAGAAGAGTTTCAGCAATAGAGCGAAAACTAGAAAAGCTTGAGGAAGAAAAAAGCGAGATTGAGCAAAAAATGGCTAGCCATGATCCTAGCGATTTTGTTGGCTTGCAAGAGCTTAACGAGAAGTTACAGGCGAATCAAAGTGAGTCGAGCGCGTTAGAAGAAGAGTGGCTTGCGCTTAGTGAGCAAATTTGATGCAAAAGTCTACAGTTTTTGCATTGCGATTTTGCTCAAGATTAATGCTGCATGCTAGTTAATGCCGCGTGCTAGATTGTTGAATTATGGCTCAAATTAAGGATATGTTGGAATCTGTAAAACCTATTCGCTTTGATGGCAGAGATGTAGACGAGTTGCGACCAGTAAAAATCACGCGCAATTTTACAAACGTGCCAGAAGGCTCCGTTTTAATCGAGTGTGGTAACACGCGCGTTATGTGCACTGCCACTTTTACTATTGGAGTTCCGCGTTGGAGACGAGACACTGGTTTAGGTTGGGTTACAGCCGAATACTCAATGCTTCCAAGAGCCACTGCCGAGCGCACTGATCGCGAGTCTGTTAAGGGCAAAATCGGCGGCCGCACGCACGAGATTAGTCGCCTTATTGGTCGCTGCCTTAGAGGTGTTATAGATATGAAGGCAATGGGCGAATGTTTGATTCAAATTGATTGCGATGTTCTTCAAGCAGATGGCGGCACGCGTACAGCTTCGATTACGGGCGCATATGTTGCTCTTGTAGATGCGCTAAATTGGGCAGAAAAGCACAAGCATATTCGTAGTGCTAAAAACGTTCTTAAAGACTCTGTTTCTGCTGTTTCTGTAGGCGTGATTAATGGCACTCCAATGCTTGATTTGCCGTATGTAGAAGATAGTCAAGCAATGACAGATATGAATGTTGCTATGACTGGTTCTGGCAATTTTATTGAGATTCAAGGCACTGCGGAACATCGCCCGTTTAATCGCGATGAGCTTAATGTTTTGCTTGATTTGGCAGCTAAAGGTAATCGTGAGCTTCAGGCTGCTCAGCGCGCTGCTTTAAGTCAAAATTAAATAAAGTTTATATCTATATCTGTTTATTCGATAAATTACTAAGGAGTGGCGAGCGTGAAACTTGTTGTGGCAACGCATAATGAGGGTAAACTCGTTGAAATTAAGCGGATTCTTAACGAAGAGTTTGTGGAAATGTCGGAGCATATTGAGCTTGTTACTGCTGGCTCTTTGGGGCTTCCAGATCCAGTAGAAACAGGCGTGACTTTTGAGCAAAATGCGTTAATCAAAGCTAGAGATGTTTCTTTAAGAACTGGTTTGCCTGCAATAGCAGATGATTCAGGTTTGATTGTAGATGTTCTCGGAGCTGCTCCAGGAATATTGTCTGCGCGTTGGAGCGGTGTTCATGGAGATGATAAGGCGAATAATGAGCTTTTGCTTAAACAGCTTGAAGACATTCCAGATCAGTGTAGAACAGCACGATTCCGCTGTGCTGCAGCTTTAGCTATTCCTAAGGGTTGTGGTGAAACAGAACTTGAAAACAGTATGTGGAAAACAAATGGTTTTGAAACTGTTCGCGTTGGAGAAATGGTTGGTAGACTGATTAGAGTTCCACGCGGAGAGAATGGTTTTGGTTACGATCCGCTTTTTGTACCAGATAATCAGCCTGTTAGAAATGGCATTCAAATGCAGGATTTGACAAGTGCTCAGCTTAGTCAAGAAGAGAAGAACGCCATTTCACACAGGGGCAGTGCGTTACGAGCGCTTTTGCCAGAGTTAAAAGCTATGTTCCTTGGGCAAACTAAGTAAATAAACTAAGCAAACCAGAAGTAAACTATCTGATTTGTAAAATTGGATTTGCGATTTTTAATCTGTGAACAAATCTTTAGATATGATAATGCGATTTTCAGCAACCTGCTTTAAATGCTTGCCATAATTGCTTTTACCATATTTTTCTGCAGACTCAAGCAAACGCTCGCGACTAATCCATTGATTCTCGTACGCAATCTCCTCAAGCACTGCGATTGGCAGTCCCTGCGCTCGCTCTATTGTGCGCACAAATTCGCCAGCTTCGTAAAGCGAGTCCATTGTGCCAGTGTCTAGCCACGCGTATCCGCGACCAAGAGTCATAACGTTTAGTGAGCCATTTTCTAAGTACATTTTGTTAAGGTCCGTAATCTCAAGCTCGCCGCGTGCGCTTGGCTTAACTTGTTTTGCAAACTCTGTAACTCTGGAATCGTAGAAGTATAATCCTGTAACAGCATAGTTCGATGCTGGGTGTTCTGGTTTTTCTACTATGCTAACGGCTTTGTGATTTTCATCAAATTCCACAACGCCGTATCTTTCTGGGTCGTCTACGTAGTAGCCGAATACTGTAGCACCGTGTTCTACGCGTGCAGCGTGCTTTAAAATAGCTCCCAGGCCATTTCCGTAGAATATATTGTCTCCAAGCACGAGCGCGCAAGAATCGCCATTTATAAACTCTTCTCCGAGTATAAATGCTTGAGCAAGACCGTCTGGCGATGGCTGAACTTTGTAAGATAAGTTGATTCCAAATTGTTCTCCGCTTCCAAGTAGCCTTTCAAAATTCGGCAAGTCTTGAGGAGTAGAAATCACAAGAATATCTCGGATTCCAGCCATCATAAGCACGCTAAGAGGGTAATACACCATTGGCTTATCGTAAACTGGCAAAAGCTGCTTAGACGTTACTGTAGTAAGTGGGTATAGGCGTGTGCCAGAACCGCCAGCAAGAATAATGCCTTTCATCTTTGAAACATCCTTTACTTGTTGTTTTGTTCAATTCTATTTACGTAAGATTCAAGCAAATCTTCCCAATCGCATGGCGTAAATCCAGCGGATTCGATTTTTTGTAAGTCAAGTGCGCACTTGTGTGGTCTAGGAGAGCCATTAGATATGCGCGTGTAATCGTCTACGCGATTTGCTTCGATTTTGCTTGTGTCTACATTAAGTTGTGTAAACACTTTTTGAGCAATATCGTGCCAAGACGCGATTTTTCCTGAACCTGTAAGATTGTATGTTCCGTATTGTGCTTGAGTGTTTAGAAGATGGAACATGCCTTTTACTAAGTCGCTTGCAAAAGTGAGTCTGCCAGTTTGATCTATTGGTGCTTGAACACTAACAGATTCGCCATTTTTTAAACGGTTTGCAAAGTCAATCATGCGCGTTACAAAGTTTCGTCCTTCTCCGACAATCCAGCTTGAGCGAATAATATAATGCTGTGGAACGTTGGCTACTAGAGAATCTGCTGCAGCTTTTGTTTCGCCGTACACGCCTAGTGGTGCAAAGTCTTCGTTTTCTTTGTGATTTTCTTGAGTACCGTCAAAAACATAGTCGCTTGAGATGTGCACAAGAGTAATGTGGTGTTCTTGCGCTATTTTTGCAAGATTTGCTACTCCTTTAACGTTGCTATTCCACGCGGCTCTTCGCCCTTGTGGCGTTTGCGCGCCATCTACAGACGTGTATGCTGCTGTGTTAATAATCGTTCCGTACAAATCCCAGTCGTAGCGGCTGTAATCGTCTTTATTTGCTATATCGAAGCTATCTAAGTCTACGTACTCAAATCCTTCTAAATTATTCTCTTTAGCATAATTTTGTATTGCGCGACCAAGTTGACCGTTGCATCCAGTTACAAGAGTGCGTTTTGGTGCCATTGGCTTTGCGTTTTTTAGCATTGGGTGGTGTAAGTCAGCTTCGCTGCGCTCGGATTCTTCTAAAGGTATTGGCCAATTAATGTGTAAATCTGGGTCTGCAAGGTTTACAAAAGTGTATGTTTTCTTTTGCTCTAGTGACCAATGTGCGTTTACTAAATAAGTGTATGCCGTGCCATCTTGCAAAGCTTGGAAGCTGTTTCCTACGCCTCTAGGAACGTAGATTGCTTTGCTAGGGTTTAGTGTGGTTGTGTACACTTGACCGAAGCTTTTACCTGGTCTTAAATCCACCCATGCGCCAAATACTTCGCCAGTAGCAATGCTTATGTATTTATCCCATGGCTCTGCGTGGATGCCTCTGGTTACTCCGCGTTTTTCGTTGAACGAAATGTTGTTTTGTACGGGTCCAAAGTCGGGGAGACCTAGAGCCGTCATTTTTGCGCGCTGCCAGTTTTCTTTGAACCATCCGCGGTTATCTCCGTGTACTGGAAGATCAAATACGATTAAACCTGGAATATTGGTTTTTGTAACGCTTAGTTCTTTTTCAAATTCCATAGCATCCTACAAATTCTTTATTTTTGATTAGATTTATGACTATTTTTGGCTAGATTTGCATACAATTTGTATACAAGCAGACTTGACTTTTAGGCGATTCACTGCCCTTGAGCTTTGTACTTTGCTTCAGTCGCGCTTTTAGCGCCTTCCCACCATGCGCGATTTTCCGTGTACCATTTGATTGTTTGCTCTAAGCCTGTTGTAAAGTCTGTGTGCTTTGGTTTCCATCCAAGCTGTGTTTGTAGCTTTGTGCTGTCAATCGCGTAGCGGCGGTCGTGGCCTGGGCGATCTTTTACAAGGTCAAAGTCGTCTGCATCTTTGCCCATCATTTCAAGAATCATGCGCAAAACTGTTATATTGTTTTTCTCGCCATTTGCGCCAATCAAGTACGTGTTTCCAAGCTCTCCCTTTGTGAGGATTGTCCAAACAGCACTGCTGTGGTCTTCTGTGTGAATCCAATCTCGAACGTTTAAGCCTTGACCATACAACTTTGGCTTAATGCCTTCTAAAATATTTGTGATTTGGCGCGGAATAAACTTTTCAACATGCTGATATGGTCCATAGTTGTTTGAGCAATTGCTGATTGTTGTGTGCAAACCGTATGTGCGAGTCCATGCGCGTACCAACATATCGCTTGCTGCTTTTGTGGAGCTGTATGGGCTGGATGGGTGGTATGGCGTCTCTTCTGTAAATTTAGCTGGGTCGTCTAATGCCAAATCTCCGTACACTTCATCGGTAGAGATGTGGTGGTATCGAATCCCGTATTTTCTAACTGCTTCGAGTAGTCTAAAAGTTCCTTCAACATTGGTTTTAAGGAATGGTTCTGGGTTTGCAATGCTGTTGTCGTTGTGTGATTCTGCAGCGTAGTGCACAATTGCGTCGTGCCCTGGAACGAGCTTATCTAAAAGCTCTGCATCGCAAATATTGCCGTGAACAAAGTCAACTCTATCTTCTGGCAATCCTGCAATGTTTTCAATATTTCCGGCGTACGTTAACGCGTCTAGTACCGTTACGTGCGTTTCTGGGTGATTGTTCACTACGTAGTGCACAAAATTAGACCCAATAAAGCCGCATCCGCCAGTTACAATTATGTTTTTTGGCTCAAAGTTTGTTGTGTTACTCATGTTTTCCATAATATCCTCTTATATGCCTTTTGCTTTTTAGTTTTGATTATTGTTTAAGATTGTTGTTTATGCTTTATTGTTTAAGCTTTCTCGCATTGCGTTAAATGCTGGCTCGGCTTGACCGTCGTAAATCATGTGTGAATGAGACAGCACTATGCAGCGAGAACAAAGTTGCTTAATTTGATCTTCGCTGTGCGAAACAATTACCATTGTTTGCCCTCGTTTTTGCTGCTCTTTAAGCCTAGTAATGCACTTGTGTTGGAAAGCTTCATCTCCAACTGCAAGAATTTCGTCGATTAAGAATATGTCTGGATCGCTGTGCGCTGCTACAGAAAACGCCAATCGTAAGAACATTCCAGAAGAGTAGAACTTAACTTCTGTATCCATAAAAGGCTCTATTTCGCTAAAGTCTACTATTGATTGGTATTTATCGTCTATTTCTTCTTTTGTCATTCCAAGAATTGCGCCGTTAAGATACACGTTTTCGCGACCAGTTAAGTCGGCAGCAAATCCTGCTCCAACTTCGATTAGTCCTGCGATTCTTCCGCGCGCACAAACTTCGCCTTCGTCTGGTTGCATAACTCCAGAAAGCATTTTAAGCATAGTAGATTTTCCAGATCCATTCATGCCTATTAGTCCAACAGTTTCGCCGCGTTTAATAGTAAAACTAACATTGCTTAAAGCTGTAAAGTTTTGTGTCTCGTGCTTTTTAGACGGCGGTGTTAGCAAGTTTACAATCGACTCTTTAATCGAATGATTTGCTCGCAGCGAGAATCGTTTAGTAACGTTGGAAACGCTTAACACAACGTCTTCTGGAAGTGTGTTATAAGGCTTATTCATATATAACTCCTGCTGCTCTTAAAAGTAAAATCCACAAAATCTTAGTAAGCTTAAATTTCTTGAGCAAACTTGCCTTCAAGATGTCTAAATGTAACTTCGCCAATAAGTAGTACAGCAAATGCGACTACAAGGCTTTCGCAAAGTCTTAAAGACCAAGCTCCTGCAAATTGGAAAGTGCGATCTGTGGCATTTAGCCAGAATCCGCGGTGGAATGCTTCAACGCTTATTGCAATAGGATTTGCATAATACATCTCTAAAACCCATCGTGGTGCGTGGGCTGCAACCATTTGCCATGTGTAGAAGCACGGCGCAAGCCATACGGCAACCATTGCTACTAAGTCTGTAATATTTTCTGCATCTCTGTAAAAAACGTTTATTGCTCCAAAGAATAATCCAAGACCAAACGCAAACGTACACACGCTAATAAATCCGATTATTGCCACTATTACGCCTGCAAAATCTGGAATCCACCCCATGCATAAAGCTCCGATTATAAGCACGATTACTTGTGGGAAAAAGTGCACAAAAGCAACTCGTAGCGATGCAAGTGGGAATAGTTCTCTAGGAAGATAGATTTTTTGTATTAAGCCAGCATTAGAAAGTATTGATCTTGTGCAATTAGAGAATGCTTCTACAAAAAAGTTTGTTACTATAATTCCACTAAAAAGGTACAGTGGGTAGGCTTGAATTCCGCCTCCGCGGCCAAGTCCTAAGAAAATTCCCATTGCAACGTAGAACACTACAAATTGCGTTATTGGCTTTACGTACGTCCAAGCCATACCGAGCCACGAACCGCGATATCTTATTCGTACTTCTTTTTTTACAAGTAAGTCAAGCAAATAAAGGTACCTTGGAATGTCTATCAAACCTTTGCTTCTACCAGGGTGATAGATGGCGTCAGACTTTGTTGTCATCGCTGCCTTTCTTGCAAAATTTGCAGTGTGTATGCACATATAACTTTGTTAAGTTTACATTTGGGGATTGATTTGATTCAATATTTGGCTAAATATTTGGTTAAATTATGCGCAGTATTGTGAGCAGTATTATGCGAGATATTATGTTCATCATTATATGTAATAATTTTAGCTTTTAGATTAGTTGTTAATGTGATTATTTTGTGATTATTTTGTGATTTTAATGTGATTATGTTGTGATTATTTTGTTCTATTTATTTTGGCATGTTTGAAAGTTTTTATACGCTGCTAAACTGAAAAATTATGAGTAAGCGAATTCTTGTTACTGGTGCTGGTGGGTATATTGGTCGTCACGTTGTTAAAGCTCTTTTAGATGCAGGTGCTAGCGTAATTGCTTCCGACTTGCGTTTAGATGGTGTTGATGAGCGCGCAACGCGTATTGAAGCGAATATTTTTAGCGATGATGCTGATTTGTTTGCAAAGCTTGGGTCTCCAGACGTTTGCTTGCACATGGCTTGGCGCAACGGTTTTAAGCATGCTGCAGACACGCATATGGAAGATTTATCGAACCATTACCGCTTTATTCGTATTATGCTTCAAGGTGGCTTAAAGCAGATTGCTGTTATGGGTTCTATGCACGAAGTTGGCTACTGGGAGGGCGCTATTGACGAGAACACGCCTTGCAAGCCAGCTTCAATGTATGGCATTTCTAAGAATGCTTTGCGTGAAGCTACTTTGCTTTTGGGTAAAGAGTATGATGCAACTGTTCAATGGATTCGCGCATACTACATTGTTGGCGACGACGCTCGTGGAAACTCTATTTTCTCTAAGCTTCTTCAAGCTGCTCAAGAAGGAAAGAAGACTTTTCCGTTTACTACTGGCAAAAACAAATACGACTTTATTAATGTAGACGTGTTAGCTAAGCAAATTGCTGCAACCGTTTTACAAGATAAAGTAAATGGCGTAATTAATTGCTGCACGGGGGAGCCTGTTTCGCTTGCAGACCGCGTTGAACGTTACATTCGCGAGAATAATCTTGATATTTCGCTTGAGTATGGCGCATTCCCAGATAGGCCTTACGATTCTCCAGCAGTTTGGGGAGATAATAGCAAAATCCAAAAGATTATGAGTGATTTTCTAAAATAGTTATTGCAAATCGTAACTTTTCTGGATTTTTAATGCTAAATTATGGTTTTTAGAAAGGATTAACATTGCGTGAAACATTGCAAAACAGCAAGTGCCCATGCATATATTTTGTTCTTCCTTGCTACAACGAGGAGCCTGTTCTTTCGCAGACTTCTAGTATTATTTTAAGCAAAGTTACTTTTCTTATTGAAAATAAGATTATTTCGGATTATAGCCGTATTCTTTTTGTGGATGATGGTTCTAGAGATTCGACTTGGAATATTATTTGCGATTTGCACCAGTCGAATCCTTCGCTTTTTGGCGGTGTAAAGCTTGCGCATAATCGTGGTCATCAAAATGCTTTGCTTGCTGGCTTAACTACAGCATATAAATCGGGTTGCGATGCTGCAATTTCCATGGACGCCGATTTGCAAGACGATGTTGATGTTGTTGATCAATTTATTGCAAAATATGTGGAAGGCTACGAGGTTGTGTATGGCGTTCGCTCGTCTAGAGAAACAGACACGTGGTTTAAGCGCAACACTGCATTAGCTTTTTACAGTGTTTTCAGATGGATGGGCGCAGAAACAGTTCCGAATCATGCCGATTATAGACTTATGGGCAAGAGTGCGTTGAAGGCTCTTTTGGAATATAAAGAAGTTAATCTTTTCTTGCGTGGTATAGTGCCATCTATTGGCTTTAAGTCAACAAAAGTTGAGTATGTGCGTGGTAAGCGCAAAGCTGGTGTGTCTAAGTATCCGCTTAAAAAGATGATTTCGTTTGCTATAGATGGCATTACATCTTTTTCTACTAAGCCTTTGAGTTTTGTAACATTTGCAGGATTCGCGTCTATTTTAGTTTCACTATGCGTATTTGTTTATGTAATAGCTTCTGTTGTGCAAGGAAAAGCAGTTGCTGGCTGGGGCTCTGTTATGTTCTCAATGTGGTTTATTGGTGGATTGATTATGCTTTCAATCGGCATTGTGGGCGAATATATTGGAAAGATTTACATGGAATCTAAGCATCGCCCACGTTACGAGATTGAAACTACTATTTAGATATTTATATATTTAGGTATCTAAATTCTTAACTACTACTTAGTGCTTATTTTGCATTGGTTCAGAGAATTTTACGACTATATACTTGTTATCTAAAACAGTAGTGCATTTATCCGAAGGCCAAGAAGGCAGATTTTGTGCGGCCTTTTCTGCGTTTATATAAACGGATTCTAATACAGGATTTTTCATTTTAAATCCAGTAGTTGAGCGTATGAAACCAGTTTTTACCCATGTGCCGTGAAGAGTTGAGAATCCAATCTCAAACATTGATCGTCCAATAAGTTCAAGCTGATTTGACTTAAATTCACTAGGATTGTAGTCTGCTATGTGATTGCCAACGAATATTACTTTAAGAGGATTTTTATGATTTGCTTGTAGTACTTCTATTCTTCTAGCAACATCTTGAGCAATGTAATAGTCTTGGTTATAAGTCATGTATTCCGTGTAATACAAGCGATTTACTGTAAACGACTGACTTAATCCAATAATTGCAAGAAGAATGCATGCAATAATCGTTGTTAAAGTCTTTTTACTAAATTGCATAATGTAATGTAACAAATACATGCATGCAAAAGCGCCAGCAAGCGGGTATGTTAGTTCCGTTCGCGCTATTCCAGATGTGCCAAGTATTACGCTCATCATCATGGGGCTTGCAGCTATAGCAATAGCAAAAATAATAGTAAAAGCGTTAAGCTCTTTACGAATCACTTGAACAATAGTTAATAACACTAAAGCGATTAATGCAATTGTTATAAATACGCTATGGAATATTGTTATTCCTAGATACATGTTTATTGCACGTGAAAGTATAGCATAAATGATTTTTGCTATAGGGTCTTTACCCCAACGCATTTGTTCTTTAATGTACGGATCCGTGAAGGTGTGGTTGGTAGCGATAACAATTTTATTCAAAATCACATAGCATGCATAGCTTGCTATAAACACGCAAATATACGTAAAAACGTAGCTTACTATGTTCTTGAATTTGCATGCATAGTCGCCCTTAATTATTAGTGCAATCATGGCTGTTCCAGCAATAAAAACAGTAGTCATTGCTAAGTAGAGAGTAAAACCAAAAATCGCAAAAATAAGTGCCATTAATGCGTATACTAAAAGAGTTTTAAGTTCTTTACGATTTTGGTACGCGTTATGCGCACACATAAGCGACATGCTAACAAACATTAGCGCACAAGCTACGTCATCTCCCATAAGCAAGAATCCAAGCATTTCTGCAAGAATAGGAGCGCTTATAAAAGGAATCATAAATAAAGCTGGGTGGAATTTTGCGCCCAAATTGTGCGCTTTGCTAAACAAGTATGCCCATGTTGTTGCGGAAGCAAAAAGCGCAAGAATCATTAAGATTCCAGCTAATGAATTGTTATACCAGTATCTTCCTGTAACGTACTTAAAAGCCAGCAAGCCGAAGCGTTCTAGGCGAATCCAAGAATTGTAAAGAGCCTTAGATCTAGAGATCATTTCTTCTGTGTCTATAGAAAAAGTGTTAGAAAAAGCTTTTTGACCGTATGCAATAATCAAAAAAATCGCGCTTATTGCAAGTTCTGCAACATTAGATTTGCAAAAATCAATGAAGTCTTTAAAGGAATACGTTTTTTCTATAATTGCTCTAGTTGTGCTAGTTGAGTTGCTTTTTTTGCCGCATTTTGCAAGTGTAGCTGAATCTTGTAGTTGATTAGTGTTTAATTCTTTAATACAACTAGAGTCTGCTTGATTCATACTACAACCCTTCTATGTGTTTGACATGCATGTGCTACTTGTCACTAAAAAATATACTATAAGATTTTAATGCGTGACAACAATCTAAAAACTGATTGTGTTTAGTAGTACAATAGATATGATTTGTGCTATTTTACCGATTAGTGTGCAATGGAGACGATTTATGAATCCTGCAATTTCCGTGGTGGTTCCTGCGTACAACAAGGAGCCGTATATTAAGCAGTGCATGGATTCACTTGTTAATCAAACTTTTAAAAACATTGAGATTATTGTTGTTGACGACGCTAGTACAGATAATACTTTGCAAATTTTGCGCGATTATGAGCATAAAGATTCTAGAGTAAAAATTATTGCTAAAGATCATAATTGCGGTAGGCATGTTGCGCGTAAAACTGGTGTTCAGTCGACTAGCGGTGATTACGTTCTTTTTGTTGACGCAGATGATGAGATTGATCTTAAAGCTTGCGAAGTTCTCTACTCATACGTTACTAATAATCCTGCAGATATATTGCATTTTGGTGTTTCTATTCACCCAGAAGGCAAATCAGATGAAGATTTTGCATACAGCTACGATCAAATGTATGCGCAAAATAATGGTGATCAAACTGGCGATAATATTATTAAATCAACGTTTTCTAGTGATTTTCCGCATTGGACACCTTGGAATGTTATAACAGCGCTTTTTAAAGGTGACTTAGTTCGAGATGCGTTTAAAAAAACAGTTTCAACACGACTTTCTAAAGCAGAAGATGCTTACGAATATTTCGCTATTGCAGCCTTTGCTCAAACTTTAAAAGACTTAACAGCGTTTCGCGCGCTTAAATACCATATTGGCAGAGGAATTTCTGGAAGATCTAAGATAAGCGTTGAAAAATTTACTGTAGAACAACGAAGTGTTAAAGATGTTGTAAGCGCTGTTTACGATTTTGCTAATGATTTTGCTAAAGAGCCTTCGATGAAAAGTCGCAAGCAAACCATTGAAGAAGCCTCACGCTGGTTTGATAATCGTGGATTAAAAATAGTAAAAGATGAGTTCTTTACAAGACTAAAAGTCGAGGATTTTCAAGAAGCCATAAACGCTGTTATTGAAACATGGGGATTAGAACGCGCGTGCTCAATTGTGCTAGAAAAGCTTGTAGACCTTATGAATCAAGTTGTAGAAAGCGATTGCATAATAAAACACGGTTCAGTGTGTGATGTTCTTCTTAACGTTTATAGAAATATTAAACCAGATAGTTTTAAAGACAAACAAAACACAACTTACGATAAGCAAGTAGACTTAATGTCTTTGCATATTATGCAGGTTCATCAGCAAAAATATGAAGAAGAACAGAAACGTTTGCAAATTGAAGCGCAAAAACGTTACGATGCAATGCCAGTGTATAAGCGTTTTGCAAAAAAGATAAAAAATATGGTTAAAAACTTAACTAAATCAAAGAATGATAAATAAAGTCTAAAAAATAAATTTGAGATTAAACAAAATACAAAATTACACAATAGAATAATCAAGGATAATTAAGGGTAAATCAGGAGATAACATGATTTTGGAAAATCCAAAGCGCTTGGGCATTTTCTTCTTCTACGATGCGCAAGGTCACGCAGACCATTATGTGTCTACGCTGCTTGACGGATTCAAACCATTCTTTAACGAGCTTGCGATTGTAGTTAATGGCAAAATCGACGAGTCAAGCAAAGCGATGCTTAAAGGTTACGCGAACAAGTTTATTTTGCGCGAAAACAAGGGTTTTGACGTGTGGGCGTACAAAACTGCAATGGACTCTTACGGTTGGGCAGAGTTGGAAAAGTTTGACGAAGTAGTGCTATTTAACGCTACGATTATGGGTCCAGTTTATCCGTTTAGCGAAATGTTTAACGCTATGAACGCAAAAGACCTTGATTTTTGGGGCATAACAAAGTTCCATAAAGTTAATGGAGATCCGTTTGGATACAGTCCGTACGGATATTTGCCAGAGCATATTCAATCGCATTTTCACGCATACAGGAAAAGCTTTGTTCAATCCAAAGATTTTCAGGATTATTGGAACAATCTTCCACCAATCAACAGCTACTTTGAGTCTGTTGGATTGCATGAATCAGTATTTACAAAGCGATTTGCAGATAAGGGATACAAGTGGTCTGTATACGTTGATACGAGTGATTTAGAAGGCTATTCTTATGGCCCAATAACGTATGCTGCAAGGCAGATTGTGGAATACAAGCGATGCCCGATTTTTAAGCGCAGGTCTTTCTTCCACGATTACTCCGACGTTTCTACGCAATCTGTTGGAAACCAAGCATTAGACTTATACGAGTATTTGAAAGACCACACAGATTACAACACGGATTTGATTTGGGAAAATGCTTTGCGAAGCATGAATATGGCAGATTTGATGAAGAATCTTCATTTGCGATACATTTTGCCGCAAAATCATGTTGTAGAAAACTCGTCAACAGCTACATCAGAATCTACGGCTAAGCCAAAAGTCGCGTTGTGTATGCACTTGTATTACATGGATTTGCTAGATAAAAGTTTGCACTATATTCAGTCTATGCCGCAAGGATGTGACGTTATTTTAACTGTAGGATCGAAAGAAAACCAGCAAATTGTGAAACAGCGTGTGGAACATCTTCCATATGACGTAGACGTGCGGTTAATTGAAAATCGCGGTAGAGACGTGAGCGCATTCTTAGTGGGCGGCGGCGCAGATCTTATGAAGTACGATTACGTATGCTTTGCTCACGATAAAAAAGTCACGCAATTATCGCCTCGAAGCATAGGCGACGGATTTGCTTACAAGTGTTTTGAAAATATTCTTGCAAGTAAAGAGTATGTGCAAAACGTTATAAATCTGTTTGAAACGCATCCGCGACTTGGAATGGCAATGCCAACGCCGCCAAATCATGCGGACTATTTCCCAGGATTTACATACACTTGGGGTCCAAACTTTGAAGGCACAAAGAAATTCCTAGAAAAAACGTTAGGAATTAGCGTTCCGTTAGACGAAAACAAAGACGCTATAGCTCCGCTTGGCACAATGTTTTGGTTCCGTACAAAAGCTATGCGTGGGCTATTGGATAGAAAGTGGACTTACGAAGATTTTCCAGCAGAACCGCTAAAAATAGACGGAACGTTGTTGCACTTTATAGAGCGAGCATACGGGTATGTGCCGCAATCCAACGGATATTATGACGCATACATATTCTCGGATCACTTTGCGCGAATAGAAATGACTAACCTAGAATTCGATGTTCGAGAACTATCAAAATCTGTGAGCACGCCATGGATTAAACGCAATTTGGAAGAAACTTGTAGAGAAGTAATGCGCGGAAAGCGATTCCGTTACGCTGCTTTAAGAGTATTAAAGAGTATTGCAAAGCGAGTTTTCTATAAAACACTGTACATAGGTCAAAGAATTGTGCACATTGGTCGTAAAGGTAAAGAAGATGAGTGATATAAGCGTAAATACAGCTGCGACAAAACTTACGCGCGCAAAAAAACCGCGACTTTTCTACTTGGATTGGATTCGCGCAATAGCTGCGATTTTGATTGTTGTAACTCATTTTAACAATCCATATTTGGAGCCAATGCGGTTCTTCGTAAATAGACCGTTTGGAATCTACATTGGTGGATTAGGAGTATCGCTATTTTTGATTATTTCTGGCGCTGCTCTTATGTACAACTATGGCGATAGAGAAAGCCTGGATTTGCGCACATTCTACACAAAGCGCGCAAAAACACTATACCCAATGTTTTGGGTAGCATTCATAGTGGCGAATATTTTATTGTTTATTCGCAATAATGGATATATTTTTGTACCAAGGCATAAAATAACAGCAATTTTTTCGCTTTTTGGAATGGATGGTTATGCTTCTGCATTCGGCGTAGGTACTTTTTATGTTCTAGGCGAATGGTTCTTAGGGTTCATAATACTGTTTTACATAGTGTTTCCACTTTTAAGAGTTGGCGTAAATAAAATGCCAATAACAACTGTGTGCGTTGTGTTGGCTCTATACGCTGCAACAGTTGTGTTCTTTACTTTTTACCAGATTCCGCGAGTACCGTCTGATATTCTTTTAACAACAAGATTGCCAGAATTAGTATTTGGCATGATTTTTGTAAAGTTTATTAAAAAAGTGCCTTGTTGGCTTGCTGCAGTATCTTTTGTGATTCTTGCATTGCAACAATTAACGCATGTTTTACAAGGAAATATTGCCGTTACGATTGTAGGAATATTAGCATTTTTGCTGCTTTCTTATATTGGTGAACTTGTTAAAAGTTTTAAGCCATTAAGCGCGTGTACAAAATTTATATCCGCATATTCGTACCCGATTTTTTTGGTACACCATGTGTTAATAATGCAAGTGTTTACAGTAATATATCCAGTGTGGCTTAATCGCTGGCAAGCATACGGATTGCTAATCGCAGAGTTTGCGGTGATTCTTGTGCTTTCTGTAATACTCAAGCGTTTTACAAACTTGATTGTTGGTTTTGTGAGCAAATGTTGGGTGAAAATCGGCAGCAAGAATCGCAGTTTGGACTAACATGCGTATTTGTTCTGGAATAATCACCTATAATCCAACTTTAACAGACGTAAGCACGTGTTTAGAAGCGCTATGCAATCAAGTAGAGCGTGTAATAATCGTAGACAATGCGTCTAAAAATGTTAAAAGTTTGCAAGAAGTTGTAAGCAAATACGCAAACGTGACTTTAGTTAAAAACAGTCAAAATATTGGTTTTGCAAAAGCATTAACGCAAGTGTTTGAATGGGCAAAATCGCAAGGTTTCAACTGGGTTCTAACGCTTAACGACGATTCTGTTGTGCCAAGCAACATGATTAGCGAATACAAGAAAATCCTGGAAAATCAGGGAAGTCTTGTAAATCAAAAAAATTCAAAAAATTCCAAAATCGCAATTGTATGCTCTTTGCTAAAAAACCGTTTAGACGGCACGATTTTACACAGCAAATGCCACGAAGACGAATGCATAACGTCTGGAAGCTTAACAAGCGTAGAAGCGTGGCAGAAAATCGGCGGATTTGACGAATGGTTGGAAATTGACGGAGTAGACTTCGACTTTTCAAGGCGACTTGCGCGCGATGGCTGGCAAATCGTAGAGTGCCAAAACGTTATAATGGAACACCAAATCGGCAAAGCGCGCTCAATAAACTTGATTATAAAACACCCAATCGTGTGGAATCACAACGCAAATCGCAAGTACTATATAGCGCGAAATATGCAAGTAGTGGATTACAAAATGGGAACATACTCGTATGCTAAGTCGTTGCGTGCAGTTGTGCGAGATATGATTTTCGTTGCGCTGTGGGAAAAGAATAAATTTGCGAAAATTCGCGCGATGATACGCGGATTTAAGGATGGGCAGCAAAAGATTCGTCAAATGCGCAAAGCAGAACAGAACGCGGTTTGAAAGGATAGCAATGGAAAATTACGCTAAAAACGAAAATCCGCTAGTTTCTATAATCGTGCCAGTCTACAATTCTGCAAAATATTTGAGCGGATGCGTGAACTCGATTCTTGCGCAAACGTACAAAAACATAGAGCTGATTTTGGTAGACGATGGATCAAAAGACGACTCGGGTAAAATTTGCGATTCGTATGCATCAAAAGATTCGCGAGTTAAAGTAATACACCAACAAAACGGCGGAATATCGCGTGCGCAGAACGCAGGGCTTGATGCAGTGAGTGGGGAATTTATAGCGTTTGCAGACAATGACGATATTCTAGATTGCAAAAATATTGAGATTTTACTAAACGCTATTTTGCAAAGCGGAGCTAGTATGAGCAAAGCAAAATGGCGTCAATTTGGGCTAAGTAGCTTAGAGCAGATTAAAAAAGAAGCTGGTTTGGGTGCGCGCGGATTGGGTACGGAAAAATCGCAAGTAACCGCGCGTTTAGAGAACGCGACTCAAATAAAAATCGTAAAAAATCCTCTAAAAGCGTATCAAACTGTATTTTGCAAAATATTTAGAATAATCGGAAATAAGCTGGGCAAAAACAGCGAAGCGCGCTACTTTAACGAAGCGAATTGGTGCAGGCTTTACAAGCGAGAAATCTGGCAGGGAGTGCGATTCCCCGAAGGAAAGTTTGCGCAAGACACGGCGATGGCAAGCGTGCTGTACTCGCGCATGAATTGCGTGGCACATGTGGATGAAGTGCTGTATTACTGGCTGCAACGCGAGGATTCCGTAACGCATAAAATGCGAGACGCGGGCTTTTATCACGATCATATAGATGCAGTTCGAGCAAATTGGGATTTGTGCTTAAAGCACAATGTTGTGCCAGCAAGAAGCTACTACACAATGGTTGGAAACTTAAGGTATGAGCGATGCACGCTGAAAAGCGGAGAAAATAAGCTTAATGGCGGAAAAAGTAGCGACGCAGAAATCCAAAAAATATACGAAAAAAATTATGTTAAAGACGTAGAATTTGCTAAATCAGCTGTTAAAAAGCTTACGATTTTGCAGCGCGCGCAATGTTTTACTATGGCGTGTGTGAGAAATCTTGAAAAAATAATCTACGATTACAAAATCAAAAATATGAAGTAATGCAATTAAAAATCGAAGAGTAAGTGCAAATCAGAAAGCAAGAAATGAGTGGGAAAATGAGCGAATACCCAGATTTAGTAGTTGTTGGAGCAGGATTGTTTGGCTTAACTGTAGCTCAGCAGGCTGCAGAACGCGCTGGCGCAAGCGTTGAAATTATTGACGTGCGTAGTCACATTGGCGGAAATGCTTACTCGTATTTTGACGAGCGAACGGGAATTGAAATTCACAAGTATGGCGCACATCTTTTTCACACAAGCAACAAGCACGTGTGGGATTACGTGAACCGCTTTACAACGTTTACTAACTACGTGCATCGCGTTTACGCAACTCACGACGGCGAAGTGTATTCGTTGCCAATCAACTTAGGTACAATTAACCAATTCTTCCACGCGCATTATACGCCAGAAGAAGCTAAGGCTTTGATTGCAAGCCAAGCGGGGGAGTTTGCTGGCAAAGATCCGCAGAATTTGAACGATAAAGGCATTAGTTTAATCGGGCGCCCGCTTTATGAAGCGTTTATTAAGAATTACACGGCAAAGCAGTGGCAAACGGATCCTTCTAAGCTGCCTGCTGGAATTATCAAGCGCTTGCCTGTGCGATTTAACTACAATAATCGCTACTTTAAAGACACTTGGGAAGGATTGCCAACGGACGGCTACACAGCTTGGATGCAGCGCATGATTGACGATCCGCGTATTCACATTTCGCTTGGCGTGGACTTTTTCGACGAATCGCAGCCGTTTAATAAGCACGCGTTGGCGGAGGCTGGAGTGCCGGTTGTTTATACCGGTCCGGTTGATAGGTATTTTGACTATGCGCTCGGCGAGTTGAAGTGGCGCACTGTGGACTTTAAGGAAGTGCGTTACCAGGAGAGCGACCACTTTGGCTGCCCAGTTATGAACTATTCGGATGCAGATGTCCCGTTTACGCGCGCAATTGAGTTTAAGAACTTTAATCCAGAGCGCGAGGAGGTTGAGGGCGTTGCTAGTGGTGAAGCTGGCGATTGCGCAACTTTCATGCCAGGCAAAAGCGTTAAAGCTGGGGAGACTGTGGTTTGGCAGGAGTATTCTCGCGCTGCAACTCGCGAAGATGAGCCTTACTATCCAGTGAATACGGAGGAAGATAAAGCATTGTATGCGCGCTATGCAGAGCTTGCTGAGGCGCAGCCTAACACTGTTTTCGGTGGGCGTTTGGGCACTTACAGCTATTACGATATGCACAACGTGATTGATATGGCTTTGCGCGCTTACGAATCGCAAGTAGCGCCACTTATTGCTCACTAAATGCAAAATATAAATTAATAAAAATAAATAAAAATAAAGAGCTATACATCAAAAAGTGTATGAAACTAAACTGACTAAATTCTATTTCAAGAACATACATCAGAACAGTTTTATACACTTTTTGACATATAACCCAAAAGGAGAAGATTATTTGATACTAAACTAAATGATCTCGCGTGTCAAGATACAAAATTTAGACTCAAACTATAGTAAAGTCACGCTTCCCACTTAGTAGGCTCAATAACTTCTTTGCCACCCATATAAGCCTGCATAGCCTTTGGAATATCAATCGAACCATCTTCATGCTGATGATTTTCCAAAATAGCCACAAGCCAGCGAGTAGTAGCCAAAGTGCCATTAAGCGTGCTAACTGGGCGAGTTCCGCCATCTTCCATGCGTTCGCGAACATTCAAGCGGCGAGCCTGATACTCAGTGCAGTTAGAAGTAGAAGTAAGCTCACGGTAACGACCCTGAGTTGGAACCCAAGCTTCGCAATCAAACTTACGAGCGGCAGAAGAACCAAGGTCACCAGCAGCAGTATCAATAATGCGGTAAGGCACTTCCACCTTAGCAAGCATTTCCTGCTCCATACCAAGTAACTTCTGATGCTCAGCGCGAGAATCTTCCTGCTTGCAATAAACGAACATTTCTACCTTATCGAACTGATGCACGCGAATGATACCAGAAGTATCCTTTCCAGCAGCACCAGCTTCACGACGGTAGCAGCTCGACCAACCGCAATAACGCAAAGCACCATTGCTTAAGTCAAGAATCTCATCCTCGTGCATACCAGCGAGCGCAACCTCGGATGTGCCAACCAAATACTGATCATCTGGCTCACGAAGGCGATAAATCTCGTCCGCGTGAGAATTCAAGAAGCCAGTTCCGCGCATTACTTCTGGGCGCACAAGCGTTGGCGTAATCGCAAGCGTAAAACCGTGCTCTTCGGCTTGATCTACAGCCATAGTAAGCATTGCGATTTGCAATCTAGCCACAGCACCGCGCAAGAAGTAGAAGCGAGAGCCTGCAACCTTTACGCCTCTGCGCATATCAATTCCAGCAACGCCAGTTCCAAGAGTCAAATGATCCTTTGGCTCAAAGCCTTCTGCAGTAAAGTCGCGAGGAGTGCCAACTTTCTTAACTACAACGTAGTCATCTTCTCCGCCTTCTGGCGCTTCATCTTCAACGATGTTAGAAAGCTTCCACATTGCTGTAGTGTAGTCGGCAGTAGCCTGCTCAGATTTAGCCTTGTATTCTGCAACCTTTTGAGCAAGTTCTTTAGTCTGAGCAATAAGTGTGGCTTTCTCGCTATCTTGAGCAGCTGCAACCTTTTTTCCTATTGCTTTCTGCTCTGCTCTGGCTGCTTCAAAAGCCTTTAAACTGTTGCGGCGCAAGTCGTCTGCACGAAGCACCTCATCGACGAGCTCAACGGACTCGCCACGCTTGCGCTGCGATTCCTTAACTACGTCGGCATGTTCACGAATAAATTGGATATCAAGCATGTTTTCTAGCCTAGTGCCGCAAGGCGACAGATACATATATAATGGCATGAATAAGTGATTGCACTAAAAGGGGTAAAAATGGCGGTTATTCATGCTACGCAAGATAATTTTGAGAAAATTGCTGGTACTAATGAAATAGTTGTTGTTGATTTTTGGGCAACTTGGTGCGGACCATGCCGAGCTTTTGGTCCTATTTTTGAACAAGTTAGCGAAAAGTTTGACGATGTTCCATTCGTTAAGGTAGACATAGACCAGTCTCCTGATTTGGCAATTGCTGCGGCGATTAAAGCGGTTCCAACGGTTATGGTTATCAAACGTGGAGATGTTATTTATCGTCAGGCTGGTGCTTTGTTGCCAGCCGATTTAGAAGATTTAGTCAATCAAGCTAAGGCTTACGATCCTAGTAAAGATGATGAAGGTAATTCTGTAAGCGAATCAAGTGAATCTGAAAATGATGGGGAATAGTAGTAAGAACCTTGATTTTAAGCCATTCTCTTTGCATGAGTCTACAATTATACATACTTTGTGCAAAAAGCTGTATGAGGATTATTTATTTTTAGATTTACGCTTTGTGCATTAACTTCTACCAAGGAGAGTTATGACAAGTCACCGAAGGAAAACTGTTACACTTACCTCATTGAGTGTTCGTCAGTGGGCAAGAATTGTAGCGATTTTTGTTGGTTTTGTGTCTGTAGTAACTCTTGGTATTGCGTCTAGGAACTTTTATTCGGCATCAAAGAATCATTCTGCGAAGCCTTACATAACTGCTTATTCTGCTACAGATTCCTCTAATCAGGTTTCGCGTGGTATGTATCGTAATTCGCTTAAAAGTGTTAAAAAAGGCGCTACTTCTTACATAACTGTGAATATCAATGGGAGTCATCGTACTGTTCTTGGCACGGATTTTACAAACGTTAAGTCTGTTCTAGAAGCTGGAGATATTACTCTTGGGCCTAATGATGTTGTAGAGCCTGCACTTGATTCCAAGGTAACTGAATCGACAGTTATCAACATTAAGCGTGCAGGCGCAAAGCTTGAAACTTCTGATGAACCGATTGCTTTTAACACGGTTAAGAAGGAAACTGCAGCTCTTCCAAAGGGCACGGAAAAGGTTAAGGATCAGGGTGCTCCTGGCGTGATGGAAACAAGTAAGATTGTTACTCGCGCAGGTGATAAAGTTGTTTCGTCTAACGTTTTTGTATCGTTTGTTAAGCAGGCTCCAAAAGATAAGGTCATTCTTGTTGGCACAGGTGGAGCTAGCGTAGATTCAGATTTTGCATCTTCTATTGGTACTACAGTTCCTGCTGGTGAAATGCAGGAGTGGGCGCATTCTTGGCTTCTTTCTAACGGTTACAGTGAAGCTGATTTTACTGCTACAGTGTTTATTATTTCACATGAATCAGGTTGGCGCGTAAATGCTATGAATCCTTCTGGAGCATACGGTTTGCCTCAGGCTCTGCCTGGAAGAAAGATGTCTTCTATGGGTGCTGACTGGGCGACTAATTATCAGACTCAGCTTCGTTGGTTCTGGAATTATTGCAATGGTCGTTACGGTTCCATTCAGGGTGCCTACAGGCATTGGTTGTCTCATAGAAGCTACTGATTTGTATTATACTTGCTACTATTATGAATTTTGCGGCAATTGTAAGTTTGTGAGGATTATAGATTTATAGACGCACAGACTCATAGTGTGTACTTATAGATTTGTTTTAAGGCGATTATCGTAGAGTCAAGTATGTTTCTTGCTTTTACGATAATCGCTGATTATTTTATGCGTGTTGTGTGAATATGGAAGGAAATTTAAGTGACAATATTGCCTAGAAAATCATGGTTTAATAAGGGTGATGAATTTGCTAGTGAGCATGCTAGCTGCAAGTCTTTCGTGAACTTGTCTAAACTTAGTCATGCTCTTGTTGGTGAAGAAGCGTATAAAAACAATCGTCTTACGCGTGCAGCCTTGGTTTCTCTGGCGATTCTAACTTTTATAACTTTTATTGGCAATTTTGCGCAATTGCAGCTCACTGCTGCATTACCTACTATTGTGCGTGAGTTTAATATAAGTGTTACTACGGGACAGTGGCTTACGTCTATTTTTCAGCTGATTATGGCTATTATGGTGCCGCTAACAGCATTTTTGACTAGACGATTTTCTACTCGTCAAATTGTTATTACTTCCATGATTCTTTTTACTCTAGGCTCAGTTATGGCATGGCTGAGTAATGATTTTATTATGGCGTTAGCTGGGCGAACTCTAGAGGCTATTGGCACTGGAGTTATGTGGCCTGTTCTACAGATTACTGTGTTTTCTGTATACCCAGTTACTCGTAGAGGAATGGCTATGGGTAGCGTTGGTATGGCAATGAGTATTGCTCCAGCAATTGGACCAACAGTTGGTGGTATGCAAACTGATTTTAATGGTTGGCGTTCTATATTCTTATCTCTTACAATTATCGGCGTAATTTCTATTATTCTTTCCATACTTTTCTTACATAATTTCGGTGAACATGATCGCTCTGCTAAGGCGGATTTTTTCTCCGTTGGACTTTCAATTGTTGGCTTTGGTGGAGTTATGTTTGGTTTCACAAACATTGAGTCTTATGGCATTTCAAATCCGCTTTCGTGGTCACCTATGGTTGTTGGAGCATGTGGAATAACGTGGTTTGTGATTAGACAATTGCGTGCGCGAGTTAAAGGAAAGCAGCCGTTGCTTGGAATAAGCGTGTTGAAGAATCGCTATTTTACGATTGGCACCGCTTGCGCATGTTTAACATTCTTTGCGTTTAGCTCAATTATGGTGGTTATTCCGCTGTATATTCAATCAGATCGTGGTTTTTCAGCTACTATGAGTGGTCTGGTATTGTTGCCTGGCGCGTTTGGAATGGCAATTTCGCAATATTTTGGTGGGCGTATGCTCGATCGTTTTGGTGTGCGACCTGTAGCAATGGCAGGCTCTCTTATTTTGCTTTTTGGCACAGTTATGATGAGCCTTATCGATAAAGACACATGGATTTGGTGGATTTCAATCTGGCAGTTTACGCGACAAATCGGCATGGGATTTTTGCTTATGCCTGTTACAACATGGTCTTTAAATTGCTTGCAACCTAGTGAGTTGGGCGATGGTTCTGCAGTCACTAATACAATGAGACAGCTTTGGGGTGCTATTGGTGCTCCAGTACTTGTTGTTACTATGGCTACTTTTACTCAGTGGTATCATATGCTTACTGGAGTTGGTTCTGCAGATAATTTGGCAGCCAGCATTTTTGGTGTTCAATGGACTTTGAGAATTAGTGCGATTATTACGGCTGTTATGGCTTTAATTGTGATTTTTGGGGTTAAAGGTGATGGGGCTGGTTCTGCTCATCAGCTTGCGCGTAAGGCGATTGATCGTATGCGCGTTTTGCATATTCCTCATGCGTCGGAGCATAAAGACGTTATGCACGATCACACGCATCATCAATACTGATATATTGCACGCTCTTTGACTTGTTTGCTGTTGCGCGCTTTCTTGTTTGGTATTGTGCATCTTCCTTGTTTGTTGTTGTAGGAGGGCTGGCTAATTCTTGTCTCACAACGCTCTGCCTCTTACGTGTTATCTTGTGTTGCGGTTGTTCCATTTTGTCTTTGATTTTGTTTTTAGGTTGAAGTTTGTTTGTAGTGGTTGATCATTGGATTATTTTGTATCGGCTGCCGCTCTTATACTGTTCGACCAAGAATCACCCAGCCCTCTTACAAGTCTGAACAATTGCGTATTGCTTAATCGCCTGAGATTCTCGATTTTTCTTGCTCTCTCGGCGAGTCACCATCGGAGGACTGCGAATCGACTTGCATGAGCGCTTTGACTGAGCTTGAAATTGCATAACGCATTTCAAGCTCCTTCAAAGCGTGATTTGGCTTAATGCATAAAGTCCAGTGGACTTTATGCGCCAAATCAGCCGAACGGCTACTAATAGCCGTGAGGAATAGCGTAGCGCGCGAATGCACTTCGATTCGCTGAGCTTGCTCAAAGTTGAAAGCACAGTGTGCTTTCAACGCAAGCGAAGACGTGAGCGCGCTGTAACGCGCGAGCGATACATCTCATTCAGTGCGAAAAATCAAGAATCTCTACCTAACTTGGTATTGGTAAATTTTGCATAATCATTTGTTCGTTTTGTTGAATTTTGCAAAATTTTCTTATGAATTTTGTTAACTACCTAACGTTTTTCACATAGAAACGCTCATTTGAGTTTGTTTTTTGCGTTTAGTTGTGCGATAATGTTCACATGATTTCTTCTCAGCGTCAGCAGTTGATTTTAAGCCGTCTTCGCACTAGAGGGGCTGTGCGTATTACTGCTCTTTCTAAAGAGCTAAGTGTTTCGGCAATGACTATTCGTAGGGATATCGCCGAGCTTTCAGACAAAGGTCTTTTAAAAAGAGTTCATGGTGGTGCTGTTACAACTAACACTCTTCTTTCTGAGCCTCTGTTTTCGGTAAAGTCGCAGATGGATATGGGCTTAAAGGACGCAATCGCCAGCAAAGCTGTGGATTATGTTCAGCCTGGAGATGTTATAGCTATTGGTGGTGGCACCACTGCTTATGTATTTGCTCAGCATCTACTTGAGTCTCGCAGAGCTTCTGGTATTACGATTTTAACCAATTCGATTCCTGTTGCAGAGCTTGTTCAGGCGCTTGAGTCTAAAGATATTGAGGTTATTGTTACTGGCGGAGTTATTACTAGATCTAATTCTCTGGTTGGTCCTATTGCGGATAAGGTTGTTTCGTCTTTGCGCGTAAACACCGTGTTTTTGGGCACTCATTCCGTGAGCCTACCTCGTGGATTCCTAATGCCTAATTCTCTTGAAGCTGCTACAGATATGGCTTTGATGGATATTGCGGATCGTACGATTATTTTAACAGATCACACTAAATGGACTTGCACATCGCTTTCACTGTTTGCTCGCTTCGACCAAGTGGATACTGTTATTACAGATGATTGTCTGGATGCGGATTCTCAGCTTCGCACGCGTGAGCTTGTTAAAAATTTGGTTCTTGCTCCTACAATAGATTCTTTGGAAGAAGAGTAGCTTGTAGATCAGTATTGCATTACTTATTGCGTATTGTGTGGGGCTTGTGTTAGGCTCAGTTAGTTCATGACTTTGTAGTGATTACACATTAAAGTTGCGCGGCTTATGCTTGCGATTCACGGTTTGCTTGTTTTGCGCACTTTTGCTGCTTTGCAGTCTGTAGATTAATTTTGTGCAATTACATTTGTAATTGTGCCTTTGAATGTTCGTAATTACGCATTGTCAACATTATATAGTCAACTATGTTGAAGTAATTTACGAAAGGCTATTGTGCCACATACTCATTATGCTGCGTCTGCTAAAACGCAAGGTTCTAAGAAATCTATTGGTAAAAAATCTATTGGTAAAAAATCTGCTGTAAGTCAGGGAGCTAATAAGAATTTTTCTAAAAAAGGCTATAAGTCTAATAGAAACCCATTTGAATATCAGGGAAATCGTAAGAATAACGAATTTAATGCGCGTAAAGCACGTAATCGCAAGGCAGACAAAGCTAGAAGTCGTGCTCGTGAAAAGGCTTTGCAATATGAAGAGATTGCAATTCAAGAAGCTGAACAAGATTTTGGCAAACGCGATTTAAAAAAGCGCGATTTTGATTTTGACAATCGCAATATGAAGAAGAGTAGAGATAGTCGCCACAATAGACACCAGACAAGTCACCAGCAACCGACGACTATTGATACTGAGTCTTCAATAAAGAAAAATCTAGAAATTACAAAAAATTCCGTAATGATTCCAGATACAGCTGTGGAATCTCGAGAAAACTATAGTGATGATGTTACTTTTGCACAGCTTGGCGTTCCAGAACCATTGGTTAACGTTTTGCGTGCAGACGGTAAAAACACAGCTTTTCCAATTCAGCAGGCCACTCTGCCAGACTCTTTACAGGGTGCAAACATACTTGGTAGAGGGCGTACAGGAAGTGGTAAAACTTTAGCATTCTCGATTCCTCTTGTAGCAAGATTAGCTGAAAACTTTGTTGATCTAATAAATTCTGGTCGTACTTCTAGAAAAAACAAAAATCGCGAAGATAGTAATATTCCAGCACCTCATGCGATGATTTTGGCTCCGACGCGAGAACTTGTGCATCAGATTGATGAGGTGATTGCTCCTCTTGCAGCAGCATATGGGATGCATACTGTTACTATTTACGGCGGAGTAAGATATCAGAGACAAATTGCTCCGTTAAAGCAAGGTGCTCAGATTATAGTAGCGTGCCCAGGGCGATTAGAAGATTTACTAAAACAAGGCGCATTAACGCTTGAAAACATAGAAGTCAGTGTTTTAGATGAGGCTGACGAAATGGCTGATATGGGGTTCTTGCCAGCTGTAACAAGGCTTTTAGAGCAGACAAATCCTAATGGTCAAAGAATGCTGTTTTCTGCAACTTTGGATAAGCAAGTTGCTGCTATAGTAAATCGCTTCTTGCCAAATGCTGTTGTGCACGCTGTGGATGATGCGGATTCTCAGGTAGATACAATGACTCATCATGTGTTTGGAGTGTCTGCAGGAGATAAGTATGAGGTTCTACGTAAATTAGCGTCTGGTAAAAAACGCTCTATATTCTTTACTCGCACAAAATACCAAGCTAAGAACATGGCTAAAAAGTTCATTAGTCAGGGTATTCCAGCCGTCGATTTGCAAGGAAATTTGTCTCAGAATCAGAGAGATAGGCACTTGGCTGTGTTTTCTGATGGGCTAGTGCGCGTTCTAGTTGCTACAGATGTTGCGGCTCGAGGCATTGATATTAGCGATGTGGCGCTTGTGGTGCAAACCGAGCCTCCAGAGGATCCAAAATCGTTCTTGCATAGATCTGGGCGTACTGCGCGCGCTGGGGAGTCTGGCGATGTTGTAACTCTTGTGTTGCCGAATCAAAAGCGCATGACGAACACTATGCTTCGACGCGCTGGAATTCATGCTAAGGCAGAAGACGTTAAGCCAGATTCGCCTGTTTTGCAAGAAATTGTTGGGGATTTGGCGGATTTGCAAGAGGGCTGGAGTATGCCAGAGCCAGAGCAGCCAAAGCGCAGAGGCAGAGGAAGAAGCCGCAGGCGCGACGACCTACCTTCGCGCTTTAAGCGTAGCGCGCGAAGGTAATTCGGAGCGCTGAGCTTGCTCAAAGTTGAAAGCACGGTGTGCTTTCAACGCAAGCGAAGACGTGAGCGCGCTGTAACGCGCGAGCGGTTTTCTTTGTTTACTGTTGCGCGAGGGCTGGGTGATTCTTGTCTCACAACGCTCCGCCTATTACGTGTTGTCTTGTGTTGCGGTTGTTCCGATTTGGCTTTGATTTTGTTTTTTGTGTTGATGTTTGTTTGTAGTGGTTGATCATTTGGATTATTTGGTATCGGCTGCCGCTCTTATACTGTTCGACCAAGAATCACCCAGCCCTCTTACGAGTCTGAACAATTGCGTAGCTTTCATCTCTGAGATTCTCGATTTTTCTTCTTCATTCGACGAATCACCATTTCATGCTGAGGTTCATCTCATTCAGTGCGAAAAATCTCGAATCTCTACTTCATTTGGTGTATTCCTGTAGTGCGTTTGTACCTGATTTACGGCGTGTCGCTATACAATCGCACTACATAAATATTAAGTCAATAATGTGCTATGAATCGCTGAAGCGCTGAAGCACTACAAAAAGCGCGTAGGCTAACTAACTAATCGCCGACTATTTGCGCTATTTGCTCTGACCCTTGCCGAATGCGCGCAAGCGGATTCCGTTCCAATCTTCGCTTACGGTTAAAGGAGTTGCAGCATTCATGCCAGCTGTTTTAGCAGCGGATTGCACTGTGCTGGAGCTTGGAGAGCCTTCGCGACCAGGCTTAGGCGTTAGAACCCACATTGGAGCTTCATCGTCTAACATGTTTGTGGCATCCATAATCGTGTCTGCCAACTCATCCTCATCGTCGCCATCGCGCCACCAAATAATGACGCCGTCAACAGATGAGTCGTAATCTTCATCTACCAGATCTTCTCCAGTAAGATTCTCGATATTGTCGCAGATTGCATCGTCAACGTCATCGTCCCACAGCCACTGCTGTACGATATCTCCAGGTTGGAAGCCAAATTCTTCTGCATGTTGAAAAGCTGTCTGTTCCACGTGACTCAATATATCAAAGTGCCACGAATTTGTGCGATTTTTAAGTTTAGTGCGTGTTTCTTGATAACGGAATGCATATATATTCCGGTTGCATCGAGACACGCCTCAAAAATCGCGAAAATATCCAAAATCACTATATATAGTTTGTTTTTTGAATAAAGTTCCCTAGATATTGTGCAGAGGTTGGGTTATAGTTGAGCAAGTTGTTTTGAATAATGGTCATTATTCAAAACAGGATGGATAACAGGATAAATAAACTGTAGATGTAAGAAAGGTCTGTAGGATGCAGGTCTCTGGTACGACTTTAGAAGACATGACTTTAGAATCGCAGCTAAGCGATGTTGATGTAGAAATGGCTGATTCTATCTCGGATAGTGATTCTTCTAAGAAGTCTCGTGTGCAGGTCGAAAAGCGTGATGGTCGCGTTGTCGATTTTGATCAAATGAACATTATTATGGCAATCAAAGCCGCTTTTAAGGACTTGCGCAAAGAAGTCGGTCCTCAAGAAGAGCAGATGATTCGCGATATTACGGACCATATAGAAGCTGAAATTCAGGATCGTTACAATGGACCTGCAAAGATTGAAGATATTCAGACTCTTGTCGAGCATGGTCTTATTGAAAATCACCTTTACGAAGTTGCGCGTTGCTACACAAGCTATCGTCTAAACCGAGATATTGACCGCGCTAAGGCAACCGATATTAACGAAGCAGTAAATCGTCTTGTAAACCGAGATGAGTCGCTTGTTCGCGAAAACGCCAACAAGGATTCCAATGTTTACGCCACTCAGCGCGATCTTCTTGCAGGCGCTGTTTCCAAGGCTTCCGCGTTTTCTATGCTTCCTCATGCAGTTTCTAACGCGCATATGAAGGGTGATATTCACTTCCATGATGCTGATTATTCGCCATTTACTTGCATGAGCAACTGCTCGCTCCCAGATTTTGGTGATATGCTCGCTAAGGGATTTGCTCTTGGTAACGCAATGATGGATAGCCCAAAGTCTATTGGCACTGCTGCAACTCAGGTTACGCAGATTATTAAGGATATTGCAGGCGCACAGTACGGCGGTCAAACAGTTAATCGTGCAGACGAGATGCTTGAGCCTTATGCTAAGTGCGATTATGATAAGAATCTTGCTATGGCTCATGCCATGATTCCTGATTCTACGCCGATCGAAGTTGCCAAAGATATGATTGACGGTTTGAAAGCTCAGGAGCCTAAGAATCTTCATTGTTCGGATAGGGATCCGCTTCCTGCTGATACTCCTTTTGATGAAAACTTGAGTGAGCTTGATCAGATTCGTGAAATTTACGCAAAGATTATGACGCGCAAGGCGATTTACGATGCTATGCAAACAATGGAATATCAGATTAATTCCAACCGCGTTTCTAACGGTCAGACTCCGTTCGTAACTGTTGGATTTGGTTTGGGTACTTCTTGGTTTGCTCGCGAAATTCAGCGCGCTATCTTACTTAACCGTATTCGTGGACTCGGCAAAGATCGTCATACTGCAATCTTCCCTAAGCTTGTGTTTACTATTAAGCATGGTGTAAACGCAGATGCTGGCGATCCGAACTACGATTTGAAGCAGCTTGCGCTTGAGTGCTCTACTAAGCGCATGTATCCAGATGTTGTGTTCTACGAGAATATTATTAAGATTACTGGCTCCTTTAAGGCTCCTATGGGCTGCCGATCCTTCCTTCAGGGTTGGATTGATCCAAAGACTGGCAAAGACGTGGAAGACGGTCGTATGAATCTTGGCGTTGTGACAGTTAACGTGCCGCGTATTGCGCTGGAGTCTCATGGAGACGTGAACCGATTCTGGAAGCTTTTTAACGAGCGTATGGAAGTGGCTCATCAGGCTCTGCGATTCCGCATTATGCGTTGCAAGCAGGCAACCCCTGTGAATGCTCCAACGCTGTTCCGCTACGGTGCTTTTGGTCGTTTGGAAGCTAACGAAAGCGTGGATCAGCTGTTCCGCAACGAGCGTGCAACGGTGTCTTTGGGCTACATTGGCTTGTATGAGGCTACATCCGTGTTCTTTGGCAAGGATTGGATGCAAGATCACAGTTGGAACGAAGATGGCAAGCAATTTGCGCTTTCTATGGTTCGCCGAATGAATCAGCTTTGCCAGCAGTGGTCAAAGGCTGAAGGCTACCATTATTCCGTTTACTCAACTCCTGCTGAGTCTTTGACGGATCGCTTTAACCGCATGGATCGTCAGAAGTTTGGTCGTATTGAAGGCGTTACCGATCACGACTTCTACACCAATTCCTTCCACTATCCGGTTTGGCTGCAGCCAACTCCTATGGAGAAGCTCCGCTACGAGGTTGACTTCCCGTATCTTGCTTCTGGCGGCTTTATTAACTATTGCGAGTTCCCATGCTTGCAGGCAAATCCTAAAGCTTTGGAGGCTGTTTGGGATTATGCTTACAAGATTGGTATTGGCTACTTGGGTACGAACACTCCGATTGACCATTGCTTCGTTTGCGGATTCCAGGGCGATTTTGAACCGACTAAAGAAGGCTTCCGCTGCCCAGAGTGCGGAAACAGTGACCCAGATAAGTGCAATGTTACTAAGCGCACTTGTGGCTACTTGGGTAATCCTGTTCAGCGTCCAATGGTTCACGGACGTCACGAGGAAATCGCTCATCGCGTTAAGCACATGTCTGGAGAAACTGGTCATGTTGTTCTTAACAACGGTGAGTCTCGTGAATGGTACGAGGAGACCAAGTAGTAGCGGAATAGCGTGAAATAACGTTTTAGTTTGTGTTTATTATTTAGTGATATGTAATATATCTAGCCGTTAGAAAATGTTGATCGCATTTTTTGACGGCTGGATTTTATTTTATTTAACAAAAGTTAATACAATCTAACAAAAGTTTATTTAAGATTATTTAATAAAATATTTAAAGCTAGAGGAGGTTGACTATGGCTCGCATAAGTTTACATGATTTTGCTCCATCAGATGTTAACCGTGGACCGTGGATTCCAACCTCTCTTTCTAACAATCCTCGCGCAGGGCAGTGGTCCAGTGAGCGCATGAGCAAGGGAATGGTGGCTGATTATAAGCGATTTCTTATGACAGACGGCGAGGGAATTCGCTGCTCGCTTTACGTTTCTGGCTGCCCATTCCATTGCGTTGAATGCTATAACGAGTCAATTTGGGATTTTCGCGCTGGTCACCCTTATACTCAAAAGCTCGAAGACCAAATTATGGAAGATTTAGCGCAACCATATGTACAAGGATTGACGCTTCTTGGCGGTGAGCCGCTGCTTAACACTGGCATATTGATTCCACTATGTGAGCGTATTAGAAGCGAATTTGGCAATACAAAAGATATTTGGAGTTGGACTGGTTACACCTGGGAAGAGCTTATGCGACCGGGCGAGACTCCTGACAAGCTTGAGTTATTGCGATACATTGACATTCTTGTTGACGGGCGATATATGAAGAATCTTCACGATTCGCTATTGCAATTCCGTGGCTCTAGTAATCAGCGAATTATCGACGTGCCAAAGTCGCTGGAAAATCCACAAAATCCGCCTGTAATCTGGGAAAAGCTTCACGATCAAGAGCGTTTTATTCCATCAATCTACGGCAAGGATCGTGCGCAAGGCGAAGGTGACGCTTCGTAATCCTATTGAATGCGCCACTCATACGATATATTTAACAATGTTTGCGGACGATTATAAGAATGCATACATATACACATGTTAAGCTAAATATAATTAACCTAGTAACATCTGTATTGCAAACTGTCAAAAGAATTATGCTAACTATGCTCATAAATACTGTAACTAAACGATATACAGTTGGGTATGTTTTTTCTTTGCATAAATATAAAAGATAGATTAGTAATATTAATAGGACGAATGCTTGAATGGTGAGACTAACAGTATTAATACAAGTGTTATCGTCTTTTAAGTCCTTTAATTGTTTAAAGAAATAAATAGCTGACGAAATATAACAAAGCAGCGTTATTGGCAGTAGAACTACGTGTTTGCTGTTCATATTGTTCCTCACATAATTGTTGATATTAATGTGGAAATTCTCACTGCAAGTCGACACGAATGCCTTTCTGCTGTGCTACAGCGCCAACTATCTTTGTGTTACTCATAAGTTTCTTCTTGGGTGTTGGCTTGAACTTGCAATGGTAGTAAAAAAGACATGGATAATGCTACTGAGCAAGTAAGTATTCTATTAATAGATTTTTATATTCATGACAGTACCTCTTTATACATGCGAATATACATTCTTTCATTATATAATTTTTTATAAGATGAAATCAATCGTTGTTTATAATTTGAATGTGTAGAAGCACTTTTTCGTATGTGATTTGTCTGTATACTACTATGTCAAAGATTCATCTATTTATGCATTTGGTAATGAAGTAACTCAATACGGAAATGCGCCATGCGCAATAGTTAAAATTTGAGAAGTGATATTATTAAACCTACACATTACGTTATATATGGGGAGGAGCACAATGGCGGGGAATTTGAAGGACAATTCGCGAAAAATTAAAAATAATCCTCCTTGTGCATTGCGTACGATTCTATCATCTTTAAAAAAGTACCGTTTTCTTGGCGTTTTAACAGCTGTTACTATTCTCGTTGAAGCTGCTATGCAAATTGAGATCCCTACAGTAATGTCAAATCTTATTGATTTTGGTATTATGTCACGTTCTCAAGAAGCTGTGCAATATTATGGTTTGCAATTGCTTATTTTTGCTGCAATTGCAATGATTGCAGGCGTTGTTTCTGGTATTTGTTGCGCTCATTCTAGTGCTGGTTTTGGTAAAAATTTACGTCACAACATGTTTTCACGCTTACAAAGTTTAAGTTTTTCTGATTTAGATAAGTTTTCTAGCGGTACTGTTGTTACGCGTATGACTAGTGATGTGTCAAATGTGCAATTTGCTTACCAAATGATTATTCGCTCTGGTATTCGCAGCGTTATGATTATCATCACTGCTTGGTGGTTTACTTTTTCAATTAGCCCTGCTATCTCGTGGGTTTTTCTTTCATTTGTGCCTATTATTGGTGCAATTGGCGCTGTTGGAGCTAGTATAGTTGCTCCAGCATTTTCTCGAATTTATCGAATGATTGACGAGATGAATAATAGAGTTGGCGAGAATTTGCATAATATTCGCGTCGTAAAGTCTTATGTGCGTTCTGATTATGAAATAAGTCGTTTTACGCGTATTTCACATAAAATCTATGATTATTTTATTAAAGCTGAGTATGTGTTAAATTGTAGTATTCCTTTGTTTAACTTATGTTTTTATTCTGGCATGCTACTTATTGCGTGGTTGGCTTCGCACGAAATTGTGGCTTCAGGAAATAATCCTGCTTTTGGTTTAACAACGGGAAATCTTGCTGCATTAGTAGTGTATGCTTTGCAAATTTTGTTTGCTTTAGCGAATTTAGTTGCAGTGTTTGTAATGTCGTTAACAGCTCGAGCTTCGATGCATCGTATTTCACATGTTTTGCAATCTCGAAATACTGAAGTTGTTTCCAAGCATCCACTTACAAAGCTTTCTGACGCTTCTGTGCGTTTTGAAAATGTTTCGTTACGCTATCCTCAATCAGATAATACAGATGAATCCACTCCAGCAGAACAGGAAATTTTACATGATATAAATATATCTATTCCTTCTGGAGCAACTGTTGGAGTTGTTGGTGCAACGGGATCTGGAAAATCAAGTTTAGTGCAATTAATTGCAAGACTTTATGACGTAACTTCTGGTGCTCTTTTTGTAGGCGGAAAAGATATTCGCGATTATGATTCTTCTAGTTTGCGTGAAGAAGTTGGTGTTGTTCTACAAAAAAATATTTTGTTTAGTGGCACAATTGCAGAAAATCTTCGCTGGGGTAGGGCGGAAGCAAGCGATAATGATTTGCGTCAAGCTTGCGAAATTGCTTGTGCTGATGAGTTTATTAAAGATTTACCAGACGGCTACAATACGCATATTGACCAGGGTGGTAAGAATGTTTCCGGTGGTCAGCGACAGCGTTTGTGCATTGCGCGCGCACTTTTGAGGAAGCCGAAAATTTTAATCCTCGACGACTCGATGAGTGCGGTTGATATGAAAACGGATAGTAAAATTCGCGATGGCTTGAAAAAGTTTATGCCTGATTCTACGCAAATTATCGTTGCTCAGCGCATATCTTCAATCGAACATGCGGATATTATTGTTGTTCTTAAAGATGGTCGTGTTGTTGCTAACGGTTCGCATGATGAATTATTTAAATCTTGTGAAATTTACAGAAATATGGTGGTTTCTCAAGAAAAAAGTCGAATAACTAGCGCAACTAAAGAAGAAGGAGCTAAATAACAATGGCTAATAATAAAACGGCTCACTCTTCTAAAAATGATTCAGCTATTAGTTGGAAAACTCTTAGCAGACTTGCCTCTTATGTGCTTGTGTATCGAGTTAAAATTTGCGTAATTATTGCATCAATAATAGTTAGTGCAATCGTGCAAGCTGCAAGTGCAATGTTTTTGCAATCTCTTGTTGACTCGTATATTCTTCCGCTTGTCGGTAAGCATAATCAGGATTGGACGCCTCTTGTTCGCATGATTATTCTGATGGCAAGTGTTTACGCTGTTGGTGTGTTTTGTTCTTGGCTTTGGAGCAGGCTTGTTGCGAATATATCTGAAAGTGTTATGCGTGATTTGCGAGATTCTATGTTTAAGCATCAGCAGAAGCTTTCATTGCGTTACTTAGATTCTCAAGGTTACGGCGATATTATGAGCCGTTACACAAACGATACTGAGGTTCTTCGTGAGGCAATTTCGTGGGCATTTCCGGACTCTTTTTCTGCACTAATGTCGATTTTGGCAGCGTTTATATCTATTATGTGCCTATCGCTTCCGGTTGCAGTTTTTGTAGCTATATTTACTGCAATGTTGCTTTATTTAGTGCGTTTTATGCTAAAGAAATCTGGCAGTTTATTTGAGCAATTCCAGCATGCATTAGGCGAGTTAAATGAGTTTGTTGAAGAATCTGCAACAGGCAGCAAAGTGATTAAAATTTTTAATCATGAGACAGATTCTATTGAAAAATTAGATAATTGCATAGAAAAAGTGCAAAAAATTTCTGCAAGTGCCAATTCTTATGCGAATAATGTAATGCCTGTTATTAGTAATGCAAGCTATTTGCTTTATGTATTAATTGCTTTACTTGGTGCGTGGGCTGCTTCAGCTGGTTTGCCAACGCTGGGATTATCTGGATCTAGTACTCTTACATTAGGTACGCTTATATCTTTGCTGGCACTTTCGCGCGCATTTATTAACCCTATTGGCGAAATTACAATGCAAGCTAACGCACTTATGATGGCTCTTGCAGGAGCTTCTCGTATTTTTGAGTTACTTGATGAAAAGCCAGAACTTGATTCTGGCAGTGTGCAATTAGTTAAAGTGCGTGTACTTCAGTCTGCTGAAGATCTTGGAGAAAAATCAGAATTTGATGTGCTTGAAGAAGTAGACGAACAATCTGAAGGAAACAATATTTATTGGGCTTGGAAAAGGTCAAAGCAAGATAATGGCACTAAAGCTAAAAAGTGCGCTCAAAACTTAAGTGAAATGGCTCAAGAGATTGTGTGCCATGCAAAGCGAGATGCTCGCACTTCTAAGGATGGCCGCTATACTTTGCTTCGAGGCGACGTGCGTTTTACGGATGTTGTGTTTGGCTACAAAGAAGATCATCCAGTTTTGCACGATATTACGTGGTTTGCAAAACCTGGTCAAAAAGTTGCTCTTGTTGGAGCTACAGGTGCTGGAAAAACTACTATTGCTAACCTTCTTACGCGTTTTTACGACATTGATGATGGGCAAATTTTGTATGATGGCATTGACGTGCGCGATATTTGCAAAACGGATTTGCGTCACGCTATTGGCACTGTTTTGCAAGATGTGAATTTATTTACTGGCACAATAATGGACAATATTCGTTATGGAAATCTTGATGCTAGCGACGAAGATTGTATTCAAGCTGCAAAATTGGCTCATGCTGACGCGTTTATTTCTCATCTTCCTGACGGATACAATACGCAGCTTAACAATGGCGGTGAAGGGCTTTCTCAAGGTCAGAAGCAGCTTATTTCTATTGCTCGTGCTGCAGTAGAAAATCCGCCTGTGTTGATTCTCGATGAAGCAACTTCATCGATTGACACGCATACTGAAGAATTAGTTCAGCGTGGAATGGATTCTTTGATGGAAGGGCGCACTGTATTTGTAATCGCTCACAGACTGTCCACAGTGCGCAATTCTGATGTGATTATGGTGCTGGATCACGGTCGCATTATTGAACGCGGTTCGCATGAGGAATTATTGGCAAAACGTGGGGAGTATTATCAGCTTTGCACTGGAGCTGCTGAGCTTGAATAATAGCTTGATTTTGTGCTGCAACACGCCGAACACGCGCGGCACTTGCATTTTGCTAAGGATTCTGTAAGATAGTGACTCGGCTGTTCGAGAGAACAAAGCCACGGCCCCGTAGCTCAGTTGGTTAGAGCGCCGCCCTGTCACGGCGGAGGTCACCGGTTCAAGTCCGGCCGGGGTCGCGATTAATAGAATACCCGGTTCGCCGGGTTTTTTATTCATCATGGCTCTGTAGCTCAGTTGGTAGAGCGAACGACTGAAAATCGTTAGGTCAGCGGATCGATCCCGCTCGGAGCCACTGTCAGAATAAGCGTTAGAAGTGTTTGATTGCTTCTAGCGCTTTTTGTTTTTGCGTCTTACCTACATTATCCATCCTCACCCTGTTTTGCTGCTTTGATACCATACGATGAGTTGATATTATGAGTCGTAGTTTAACAATTTTATGTGAATAGAAGTGGAATAAAGTGGAAGAATCTCAAATAGTAAATTTGCAATCTGACGAATTAGAATCCAATATTTTGGAATCTGATGAATTGAATTGTATGAATAAGCATAAAAACAATAAAGATGATAAAGACAATGGTTCTGCTAGAGTAATTCTTTCTTTTGTAAGAAGGTCTGCTCGTTTGGACGCGCGTCTTGAGCGAGCAAAAGAGCGATATTCAAGCCAATATTTATTAAATGTTGAAGATAGTTTAGGGTCTTTACGTGTAAAAAGCGATTTGCTGGTAGACTCCAACTGGGTTGCTAAAAATTGGGGTAATTCGAATCCTCTTATTGTAGAAATAGGATCTGGTCAGGGCGAAAATATTGTAGCTGCAGCCGAATCAAATCCAAATATTAATTTTCTTGCACTAGAAGTTTATGATCCAGGAGTGGCACACACAATGCTATTAGCTGGAAAACAGGGTGTAGAAAATCTTAGAATAGCGCAAGTTAATGCACCTGATTTTCTAGCTTCATGCTCTAATGGTGTTTTGAAAGAAGTTTGGACTTTCTTCCCAGATCCATGGCCTAAAATGAGACATCACAAGCGTAGGATTGTGCAGCCGTCTTTGGCAGATGCGGTGCATAACGCACTTATTGATAAAGGCATTTGGAGAATTGCTACGGATATTGAGGATTATGCACTACATGTTCATGAAGTTATGGATGAACGAGAAGATTTTGAAAATACTGGAAAGTTACAAGTAAGTTTGCCGATTGAGCATGTTGGTAAGGGCAATGCTCAAGATGCTAAAGATTTACCTCATGCTGATTTCGCGGAATCTGTAAGATTTGAAGGTAGGGTTTTGACGAATTTTGAGCGTAAAGGATTAGAAGCAGGTAGAAAAATTCATGATTTGACTTATGTTGCTAAATGAGTGACAAAATGATTCAACACGCCGTAATTTGCTATGTGAGTTTATGAGTGTTAATATCATATGGTTTGGTTAAAGCCCCCTTCGTCTAACGGTTAGGACACCAGACTTTCAATCTGACAACAAGAGTTCGACTCTCTTAGGGGGTACAAATTCTAAGCCACTTAGTTTGCTAAGTGGCTTTTTGATTATCAATGTATTGTTGCAAGTAGTGATTTCAGGGTAGCGATTACCCCGATTACCCGTAATTCAACCAAAGTTAATTGCAAATAAGAAATAAGATTATGTCAGTGGTCAGTGGCGCGTTTAGTGGCATGCAGGGTAAAATAATGAACAGCGTGTGTTTACAAGATTATTTGTAGATAATATACAAAATGTGTAAATAGCAATGACTATTAGTTAGACGAAAGAGGCTGGTTATGCCAAATATGTTCGGAACAGATGGTGTTAGGGGATTAGCCAATCGAGATTTAACCGCGCAGCTTGCGTTGGATTTAGGAGATGCTGCAGTACGTGTTTTAGGTGAAGCAACGCATAGTAGCGAGTCGCATAACGAAGATGCAGGGAAGAAAATGCATGCTCGACGCAGAGCGTTGGTTGGGCGAGATACTAGAGTTTCTGGAGACTTTTTAGCATCGGCTTTGGCTGCTGGAATGAGTGCGGGCGGTTTTGATGTGATCGATGCTGGCATAATACCAACTCCTGGCGTGGCTTTTCTAACTTCTGTGCTCAATGTAGAAATGGGAGCTGTGATCTCTGCTTCGCATAACCCAATGCCAGATAACGGCATTAAGTTCTTTGCACGCGGAGGCTTCAAACTTCCAGATAGCAAAGAAGACGAGATTGAGGCTGTTTTAGGCAAAGAATGGCAGCGTCCTACAGGCAGCGGCGTTGGACGAATCAGCCATGACACTATTACCGCAACAAACCTTTACATCGATCACCTCGTTTCTTCTGTTGCTCCATTAAACAGCGAAACATCAACACGTCCAAAACCTCTTTCGGGATTAAGAGTTGTGGCAGACTGCGCAAATGGTGCAACGTCTGTAGTAGCACCAGAAGCATTGCGCAGAGCAGGCGCAGAAGTAATAGTAATTAACGCTTCTCCAGATGGATACAATATTAACGATCACGCAGGTTCCACACATCCAGAACAATTGCAAGCTATGGTTAAGGCGTCTAACGCCGATTTAGGAGTAGCTTTCGATGGTGATGCAGACCGTTGCCTAGCTGTAGACGAAAAAGGAAACATGGTTAATGGCGACCAAATTATGGGCATTCTTGCGCGTTCTAAGAAAGCCGAAGGAAAGCTGAATCACAATACTCTTGTTGTTACAGTAATGAGCAATCTTGGATTAAAGCTTGCGCTGAAAGACATGGGTATTTCCACTGTTCAAACAAGCGTCGGAGACCGCTACGTTCTAGAAGAGATGCTTAGAGGCGATTATTCTCTTGGCGGTGAACAGTCGGGTCATGTGATTAATCGCGAGTTTGCAACCACGGGAGATGGCACACTTACAGCACTTACGCTGTGTCGCGAGGTTGTGCGCGAAGGCAAGAAGCTTTCGCAAATGGCTGCCGACTTCCCTCAGCTTCCGCAATGCTTAGTCAATGTGCCGAATGTAGATAAGATGGCAGCTAAAACTAATGCTGCTGTTCTTAAAGCGGTAGAAAAAGAAAGCGCGCTTTTGGGAGATACGGGGCGCGTTCTTCTTCGACCAAGCGGAACAGAACCACTTGTGCGCGTTATGTGTGAAGCTGCAACGCAAGAGCAAGCAGATGAGGTTTGTGCACGACTTGCGCAAGTTGTAACTGATAATCTTAAGCTGTAGCGCGCGACGACCTACCTTTTCGCTTAGAGCGTAGCGCGAAAAGGTAATTCGGAGCGCTGAGCCGCTTAGATCAGAAGCACTGCTTCTGCGCGGCGAAGACGTGAGCGCGCTGTAACGCGCGAGCGATTTCCTGAGAATGTTGTTAGACACGCCGTTTACAGCTACAAAAAACAGATAACCTTGATATACTAATCCTTTTGGTATTGTTGTTTGAGCGTATGTGATTTAGCAACAATAATCAAAGTTGGTTTTGTAAATTACTTTAGAAGTTTTGTAGAATTAGCCTTGGTAAAGGAGCCCTATGTTTACGCATCACGCAAGTGTTGATACTAAGCTTAGCCGCGCGGTGGAGCGCCTTTTAGATTCCGCTACAGACGATGGCGTGCTATCTATAGTTCAAGCAGGAGAGCCTGTGTTAAGACAACGAACAGTGGCTTACGATGGTCAGCTAACGCGTGCTACTCTTAATAAGCTTATTTCGCTTATGCACAGCACTATGTTAGATGCACCAGGAGTTGGCTTAGCTGCTCCGCAAATTGGTTTAGGTCTTGCAATTGCTGTTGTAGAAGACCATGTTCGAGACGATGCAGATGATCCTAGGGATATTGCAGAATTGCCATTTAGGGCGATCATAAATCCCCACTATGAACCAATTGGAACACAAACACGCAGTTTTTACGAAGGATGCTTGAGTGTTGCAGGATATCAGGCGGTTCGTCAGCGTTGGTTAGATATTCAAGCTACATGGCAAGATGAAGATGGTAAGCAGCATTCTGAACGTTTACATGGTTGGCCAGCGCGAATCTTCCAGCATGAAACAGATCATTTACGCGGAGAGCTTTATATTGATCGTGCTGAGATGCGCTCGCTTTCTACAGATGAAAATCTTGAGGATTATTGGGCTGATGAGGCTGTTCCTGTAACTGCTGCTAGAACACTCGGTTTTGCGATTTAAAATAAAAGACGAATGCAAAATAAAATCCCCCACAAGTTTTCTTGCGGGGGATTTTATTAATCACAAATATCAGATATGGAAGTAAAGCTCATACTCGAGTGGCGTTGGAGCCAAACGAGCCATATCCATCTCTTCATGCTTTAGATTAAGCCAAGTTTCAATCAAGTCGCTAGTAAACACATCTCCTTGCATAAGGAAGTCGTGATCTTCTTCCAAAGCTTGCAAAGCCTCACCAAGTGAAGAAGGAACTTGCTTAATGCCGTCATGCTCTTCTGGAGGAAGCTCGTAGAGATCTTTATCAACAGGAGCAGGAGGCTCAATGTGGTTCATAATGCCGTCTAAGCCAGCCATAAGCTGAGCAGAGAACGCTAAGAATGGATTGCAGGAAGGATCCGGAGCGCGGAACTCAATGCGCTTAGCAGAAGGAGCCTCTCCAGCAAGAGGAATACGAATAGCTGCAGAACGGTTACGAGCAGAGTAAACCAAGTTGACTGGGGCTTCGTATCCTGGAACAAGGCGGTGGTAAGAGTTAAGTGAAGGATTTGTAAAAGCGAGCACAGAAGACGCGTGCTTAATTAAGCCGCCAATGTACCAGCGCGCAATATCGGAAAGCTGAGCATAACCAGTTTCCGCATAGAACAATGGCTTACCATCCTTCCAAAGCGACTGATGGCAGTGCATGCCAGTGCCGTTATCTCCAGCAATTGGCTTTGGCATAAATGTTGCAGCCTTACCAGCCAAAGCAGCAGTCTCGTGAACAACGTACTTGTATTTCATTAAGTCGTCGCCAGCATGAACAAGCGTATTGTAACGGTAGTTGATTTCCTGCTGACCTGCGCCGCCAACCTCATGGTGAGAACGCTCAAGAATCAAGCCAACCTTTTGAAGGTTGTAAACCATGTCGTCGCGCAAGTCTTGATTATGATCAACAGGTGGAACAGGGAAGTAGCCGTGCTTTACGCGATTCTTAAAACCAATGTTGTTGCTGCCATCATCTTCAGTATCAATGCCAGAGTTCCATGGAGCTTCGTTGGAATCCACCTCGTAGAAGGAGCGTTGCATGTCGTTTGCAAAACGCACCTTGTCAAAAATGAAGAACTCGGCTTCTGGAGCAAAGCTTGCGGTATCGGCAATGCCAGTTGCCTTTAAGTAGGCTTCGGCTTTAATTGCCACTTGGCGAGGGTCCCTAGAATAAGGCTCGTCTGTTACAGGATCCACAATCGAAAAAGCAACATTCAAAGTCTTATGCTTGCGGAATGGGTCAATGTATGCGGTGTCTACGTCTGGAATCAGCTTCATATCGGACTCGTTAATAGCTTGGAATCCTTGCATAGAAGAGCCGTCGAAAGCCATCCCATCTGTAAAAGCGCTGTTTAAGAACTCGCTTGCAGGCACAGTAAAATGCTGCTGAACGCCAATCAAATCGGTAAATCGAACTGATACGTATTCAATGCCTTCTTGCTTAATCAAAGCTTCGGCATCTTCTTTAGTTTGTAAAGTGGTCATGCACAATCCTTTCGTAAAAATCTCAGTAAATAGTTTAGATTGTTGCATAAGATTTTGGATTTCAGCGACTCGACTATCTGGTTACGATTGTGTTACACGCTACTTATTTGTGTTTATATGCACAAAACATGCAAGCGGCTCGTGCTCCCACGTTATAAAGTACAATGTATTTTATGAATAATAAAGAACAACATGAAGGCAGTATAGATAATCACAGCACAAGTGCAAAGCTTGATTTATCCGCGATTTTCCCAGCCAAAGGGGATGATAGGCGCCCGCCAGATTGGCTTAGCCGCGCGCTTATGTATGCTGTTATTGCAGCGTTCGTAGCGATTTTTGTATGGTTTGCTTGGGGAAATATCGCCTTTATAGTCTTCGATGTTGTAGTATCCATTTTTATAGCGTTGGCAATTGAACCTCTTGTTGTGCGGCTCATAAAACACGGGTGGAGTAGAGCTTTTGCATCTTTGGCAAGCTTGTTTGGGCTGCTTGTAATAGTTATTTTGCTTCTTGTGCTTTTTGGTAATCTTTTTGTGCAACAAGCAGTTTCCATGGTTTTAGGTCTACCTGATTTATACAACCAGTTTGCCCATTTTGTACTAAATTCCACTGGTTTCAAAATGCCAAACATTGAGCAACTCGGCATGGAAATTCTTAAACACGTTCAAACCTCTTGGGTTGTAGATTTCGCTGGACAAGCAATTAATACAACGTGGGGATTATTGGCGGTTTTGCTTGATTTACTCACTATTCTTATGGTGACCTATTACATTTCTGCAGCTGGTCCTTCTATGCGCAGAAGTGTGTGTAGGCTGTTGAATCCTAAATCTCAGAGGCGATTTTTATTTATCTGGTCCGTTGTACAGGAGCAGATATCAAGCTTCCTATTTTCGCGCACAATTTTGGCAGCTATTAACGCAACGGGTACTGCGATTTTCCTAATATTCATGAATGTTCCATATTGGCTTCCGCTTTCACTGTTTTGTGGAATCGTTTCGCAATTTGTTCCGACAATAGGAACATATTTAGGTGGAGCACTGCCAATTTTATTTGCGTGGGGATCTAATGGTTTTGGATCAGCTATAGCAGTTTTGATTTTTGTGACAATTTATCAACAGATTGAAAACATGGTGATTTCCCCTAAGATTTCCGAAAAAACCATGGACTTAAATCCTGCAGTAGCCTTTTTATCGGTGTTGATTATGGGTGCTGTGTTTGGTGCTCTCGGTGCATTCTTAGCACTTCCAGTAACCGCTAGTTTGCAGGCAATTCTCAAAGTTTGTACAAAACAATACAATCTAGTTTCTTCACCTTTAATGGACGATCCAAAGCCTAATCGTAAATCAATTATGGTTACGAGTGTTGAAACTATAAGAAACAGTTTTGTTAAACCTGTTAAAGATAGTGTGCTTAGAGTTATGAAAGGATCTTCATCTCGAGTATCTATTAACGAAGACATTATGTATTGGTATAAGCAAGCCTATAATTCTTCAGACGAAACTATTGAAAATGAAAATTCAGTTGACGATTCTGGGTATGTTGAAACTATGGCAATTTCACGCGATATTTTAGACGCTGTAAATAAGGATATTGCTAAAAAGCGCGCAGAAAATTCAGATTCGGATAAGTCGCAAGCAACCGATCAAGATAAGGAAGAACTAAAGTCAAAAACAAATAAATTTGGTACAATTCCAAACGAAAATAAAAAAGAAAATAAAAAAGCAACAAACTCAAATAGTAATCCACGAAGTGGGTGGAATAAATGATTCTTTTGTCTATTTTCGACGTTTTAGTAATCATAATTGGCGTAAGTAGCGTTGTGTATCAAGGCGTTTGCGCAGTCGCGTCGCTTGTAGCAAAGCCTATTGTGTTTCCGCAAGCACCAATGGACAAGCATTACGCTGTTCTAATATCCGCACGCAATGAGGAAGCTGTAATAGGAAACCTCATAAAATGCATACAATCCCAAACTTACGATCAAAAATTAATCGACATTTGGCTAGTCGCCGACAATTGCACCGACAGCACGGCGCAAGTTGGAAGAGAGTACGGGTGCAATGTTATAGAGCGATTCGATAAGCAGCACATTGGCAAAGGCTACGCTTTAAGCTACCTGCTGGATTACATAATGGAGCTTGGAAAAGACAAAGACTACGACGCGTACTTTGTTTTCGATGCCGATAATAAGCTGGATTTGCACTATTTTGAAGAGATGAACAAAGGATTCCATGCAGGATACCAGATTCTAACAAGCTACCGAAACTCAGTGAATTTATCGGATAATTGGGTGTCTTCGGGGTCGGCATTGTGGTTTATACGCGAATCGCGATTTACAAACAATTCGCGCATGCTTTTTGGGTCTAGCTGCCATGCAGGCGGAACAGGATTCATGTTTTCGCGCGAAATCATGCACAGAAATCGCGGGTGGAAATTCCATCTGCTTACAGAAGACCTTGAGTTTACAATGGACTCGATTTTACACGGCGACAAAGTGGGTTATTGCGGATCGGCGGTTCTTTACGACGAGCAGCCAGTATCGTTTAGGCAAAGCTGGAGGCAGAGGCTGCGTTGGAGTAAGGGCTTTTTGCAAGTGTTCCGATATTACGGAGCGGCTCTTATACGCCACGGAATCCGAGAGCGCGATTTTTCGTCAGTTGACTTTACGCTTATGCTATGCCCATTTATGGTGCTTGCGATTATTCGCCTTATACTCGGATTTATCTTTGCGGCGTTTGGATTCGTCACTTGGGCAAGCCAGATTGACTCGACGCTTAACTTTATAACCACCACTGTCACAAGCGTTTTGGGCATGATGGTGTTTGTTTCGCTTACCATTCTTGTAGAACACGATAAGCTTGGAGCCACTAACAAAGAGCTTTTTGCGTACGCGCTTAGCTTCCCGATTTTTATGCTTTCGTATGTGCCGATTGCGTTCCAAGCTGTGTTCTCTAAGAGTGAGTGGAAGCCGATTCATCACACGGGGCGGTAAATCGGAGCGAGCGCGCGAAATTCTCTGTTTGGTGTTGCGCTACTTCCTGTTTGGTGTGTAGGAGGGCTGGGTGTTTCTTGTCTCACAACGCTTCGCCTCTTACGTGTAGTTTGTTGTTGCGGTTGTTCCGATTTGGTTTTGATTTTGTTTTTTGGTTGAAGTTTGTTTGTAGTGGTTGATCATTTGGATTATTTGGTATCGGCTGCCGCTCTTATATTGTTCGACCAAGAATCACCCAGCCCTCTTACGAGTCTGAACAATTGCGTATAGCTTAAACACCGAGATTCTCGATTTTTCTTGCTGCTTCAGCGAATCACCATTTCATGCTGCGAATCGACCTGCATGAGCGCTTAAAGCGTAGCGCGCGAATGCACTTCGATTCGCTGAGCTTGCTCAAAGTTGAAAGCACAGTGTGCTTTCAACGCAAGCGAAGGCGTGAGCGCGGCTAATCCGCGCGAGCGATACGCTTCATCCGCTGCGAAAAATCTCGAATCTCTACCTAGCTCGGTGTAATTTATGCAATCTCGTAGTGCGTTCATACGCAATATATGAGATAATAGAAGCCTTGATGTAAACGTGCGATTGCGCAATAATGTGGCGCAATACGTTCGTTTATCTGTGTATTGCGAGGTTTTTATGGTAGATTCTGTTCCTTCTGCAAATGCGTCTGGCAGTGTTCCAGTTTTTGGCGTAAACGCTTACGACGCTACTAATGAAGAAGTTCCAGCGGTTTCTATTCGCGGATTTGTTAAGACTTTTGGAAAAAAAGTTGCTGTAGATAATCTTTCTTTAGACATTCCAGCAGGCTCTTTCTACGGATTGGTAGGTCCGAACGGTGCTGGCAAAACCACTACGATTAAAATGCTTACGGGCTTGCTTATGCCAGATGCTGGCTCGGCTTCGATTTTTGGCAACGACGTTTGGAGCGACGTAAATAGCGCTAAGCGCTCAATCGGTTTAATGCCACAAGCAGATGAGATTTTTAAGACGATTACTGGTCTTCAGCTTTTAACTTACGCTGGCATGCTTCGCGATATGAGTCGCGCGGAATCCGTAAAGCGTGCAAACGACTTGCTTTCTGCTTTCGATTTAACAGAAGCTGCAAATACTATTGTTTCTGACTATTCAACTGGTATGACTAAGAAGATTTGCCTTGCAACAGCTATGATTCACAGCCCGCGCGTGCTTGTGCTCGATGAGCCTTTTGAGGCAGTGGATCCTGTTTCTAGCGCAAATTTGAAGGATATTCTCGCCGAGTATGTTTCTACTGGCGGTACGGTTATTATTTCTTCGCACGTTATGGAATTGGTTGAAAAAATGTGCTCGCACGTGGCAATCATTAACGAAGGTCATGTTGCAGCTTCTGGCACTCTTGAAGAGGTGGCTCAGGGCAAAGATCTTGAAGATCGCTTTATGGAGCTTGTTGGCGGACGTCACGCTGCTGCACGCATCGACTGGCTTAATGGCGGTAAATCTGATAATGCTCCTGCATCTTCCACCGATCTCAACGCTTAAAAAAGGAGAGCCGTAATGTCTATGATTTTCACAATGGTTCGCCTTCGCTGGGCGCTTACTTTTTCTGTTATGCGAAAGTCAATGTGGCAAAAAATTGGCTTTGGTATAGTCATTGTTTTTGGGCTTGCGATTATATGCGCTCTTGGTTTTGCCGGCTGGCAAACTGGCAAGTACATTGATCCAGGAATGCTTGCAGACGCTAAAAATTGGCAGGAATTCCAACTTGCTCCAATAATGGTTATGTCGATTGTGTCAATTTTTACGCTGTTTATAAACCTGTTTATGTTAGGCAGCGACACAACACTAAAATCGCGCAGTTTTGCGCTTTATGGCATTCCTTACGTAAAGCAGCAAGCTGGCATGCTTCTTGGCTCTCTTTTTGGAGCATTTTCAATAAGCTGCACAATCGCGCTTGCTTTGTGGTCTTTAGCGTACAGAAGCTTTGGAATTGTGCCGGTTTTAGTCAGCGTAATTGCAGCTCCGCTTTACGTTGCAACAATCGTGTCTTTAAGCAAAATGCTTATTGAACTTTTGGATACTATTTTAATAAACAAGCATTCAAGAAACATTTTCTACTTTGCCATTTTTATAGCGTACATGATTTTTGTTGCCACTGTGAATATTGGTAACAAAAATCCAAGCGGAATTGTGCTCGGCTCAAGTTTCTGCGCTGCGTCTGCTTTTACGCCGTTAAGTGCGGCTATGGCTTTGCCTCTTGACGCCATTAATGGCAATTGGCTTGCGCTTGTTATTCGCTTCTTTATTTGCGTTGTAACGATTGCTGTTTGCTTTGCAATATCCGTATTTTGCGCAAAATTAGAGCCGAAGCTACTTCGCGGCGAGCAAAAAACAGTTGTTAAAACTAAAGGAATCGGCTTATTTGCAGCAGTTCCAGACAACACAGTTGGTGCGATTATTGCGCGAATTATTAGCGTTATGAGAAGAGACATGCGTCAACTATTTTTGCTTCTTACGCCGCTTTTTATGCTGATAGTTGCAGGAGGAGCTACTTTCAAAACTAAAGGATTTGCTTCTATGGCACAGGACTTAGGTGTTTCTTGCTGGCTTATCTATGCTGCTTCGCTTATGGGCATGGTTGTTGGAAACAATATTGCATACGATGGCACAGCTTTTACTATGCACGCGATTATTGGTGTAAAAGGCTTGCACGATCGCTTAGCGCACGCAATAGTTTGGTCCGCCATTTGCGCTGTGTATTTTGCGATTCTTGGAGTAGGAGTTTACGTTTTTCTTTTCTTCGTATTAAATGTTCATCAAAGTGTAAATGCAATTCTGTTCCAAACTCTTTCACCAATCGGAATAGCTTTTGCTACCATAGGAATCGGCTTAATCTCTTCGTGCATTGCAATGTACCCTGTATCATCAATCGAAAAGCCATTTTCTAGGCCGCAAGGCTCTGCTGGCGCTAGATCTTTTGCTCCAATAGGTTTTATGCTGCTATCTTTCGTATGCATGATTCCGTCTATTGCTTTGGCTATTGTGTTTGTGGCTATTAACATGAATCTTTTGTGGATTGCAAGCATACTGTTTGTAATAAACGGTGCAATCGTTCTGGTTGTTGGCGTTATTTTGGGCGGTAAAGTGATGGATAAGCGCATAATTCGCATTGTAGAAAACTTGCGCAGATTCGCATCGATTACTGCTTGAGTATTACTGCGCACGCCTTTAAAAATTATGCGCACAAACTTACTCTCGGCATATGCAAGTGTATAGTTTGTATAGTTGTAAAGAATTGCAATTAACTTAAGTACATACACATACAACTTAAGTACATACACATAGGCGGCGTGCGCATGCAAGACGATGAAGACCTTAAGAATCTAGATAACATAGTCGAGATTCCAGAAGATGCTTTCACGTCGAAAGAGGCTAGGGAAAAAGCTGGTTTTAAGTCCAGTTTGCAAACAGTATCGCAAAAAGTATCCTCGCCAACAGTATCGCAAAAAAAGCAAGCCGAAACATTGGATGAATCGCCAGCAACCGAACTTAGTGTAGAAAACCACGCCAATGGCTCTAGGCTAAAAAACCGTTTTCTAGTCTGCTTAATATCGGTAATTGGCGTAATTTCTTTAATGGGTGGCTATATTCTGTTTGATTGCCAAGATATTTTGCAAAATCGTTTTATTAATCAGTTTGAAATTGCTGCGCGTGATCATAAGATTTTTCAAAAGTTAACTAGCCCCAAACCTAAGAGATTAGCTAAATATGCTAGCTTGATTAAGCAGGTGGATAAGAATAAGCCTGTTGACAAGTCATCTGCGGAAAAGATTTTGAAGGAATTTTTTGAATATCCAGGTCTTGGTCCTAATGCTTCAGCTGTTATTGCTGATGCAAACGGAAAGATTATAGCTGCTAAAAATGAAAATCTTGCTTTGCAGCCGGCGTCTACTATGAAAACGCTTACGGCTCTAGCTGCCTCGCATGTTCTAGACATGGGATCGACTCTTTCTACAACAGTTTACGCAAACTATGTTGGAAGCTCTAGAAATGCTGATTCTGCTGTATCTGGAGTGAAAAATGGTTTTGCTAGGCTCGTTCTTCATGGCGGCGGCGATATGCTGATGGGTGCTGCAACCAATGATCCAAATCATGTAAATGGTAGAGCTGGTCTTGAAACCCTTGCTAGCAATACTGTGAATTCGCTTAAAAAACAAGGTGTAAAAGTTGTTGAGCTTGCTGTTGATGATTCCTTGTTTGGAGAGAAACGCTATCCTGATTTGATTCATGAAAATGATGAAGAAGGACGTTTTTATGCGCCAACATCGTCTTTAGCTGTTGATGAAGGCAGAGATCGTAATTTTGCAGCATGGGTGGCTGCTGGCAATGATGCTGATGACCCAGATGATTATCCACTTTTAGATCGGCATCCAGCTGTAAGTACGGGATTAATTTTTGCGAATCTACTCAAAAAATTTGGTATTGACGTGAGAACTTGGAGCACTGATTCTGCAAAAATTGGCAAAACTTCCAAGATTGATGGATTATCATCCATATATGTTAGCTCTAGAAAACCGATGATTTCCTCTGATTTTAAGCAAATAGCCTGCGTTTCTTCTGCTCCACTTAACGAAATTATGGCATATATGCTAAGGCATTCGGACAATTCTATTGCGGAAGAATTTGGTCGTCTTACTGCGCTCGCTATGCGTAAAAGTAATTCTCCAGAAGGTGCCACAGACGCTGTACGCGATGTTTTGCGCGATTTAGGCGTTGATGTAAACGGATTGCACATGTCTGATTGTTCTGGGCTTTCACCTAAGTCCGCTGTTCGCGCTGTGACTCTTGTGCAAGTTCAGGCTCAGAATCTTAAAATCGGTAAAGGTGCTGCTGCAGCAGAAGGCTTAGCTTTACCTGGTGTATGGTGCACTTCGGCACGCCATCGTTTGTCAGATCCTTCGGCAGCTGGCTTACTGCGTGTTAAAACTGGTTTTCTGGGTGATGTGTCATCTATGGTTGGCAATGTTTCTAGAAAGTCGGGAGGCGCGCTAACCTTTGCGGTTGTTGTTAATCCTCCTGGAGATGTTAACTACACTTATGTTGGCATTAATAAGATGATGGCCGAGCTGACTAATCTTTAGTGCGCGCCAACCTGCCGGAGCGCTTAAAGCGTAGCGCGCGAAGGCAATTTGGCGCGCTGAGCTTGCTTAAGGTTGAAAGCACGGTGTGCTTTCAACGCAAGCGAAGTCGTTCGCGCGCTGTAACGCGCGAGCGACTTACCGAGAATGTTGTTCAAAATGGAAAAATCAGCAACAAAATCGGGAAATCGCTAGCGTTCGCAAATAGTTATAGTCTGTGATTTTCTGCTTGCCGCATATCCGCTAGGAAGCGCTACAGGTTTTTGACCGTGCCAGTTTGTAATTAGTTCGTCGATTGATTCTATATGATTTGACGAAAAACGTATTCCAGCGGCGGTTAGAGCGCGGGCGATTATTCTGCGTCTTATCGAAGTGTGTTGTTTTGTTAAAGGTGATATTGCTATTTTTACTTCGTGTGCGCAAGAATCATAATTTTGCTTTAAAATCGTCTCTTTTTCTATTACGTCAACCTGAGAATTAATGTAATCTAAATCGTCTTGTGCAAATTTGGCACCTTTGGCAAGTAGTAAAGTCATGTCTGTAGCAAAAAACCGTGAAATATGAGGCATTAGAGTATGTCTTATTCTTGAGCGAAGAGGGTATGACTTTGGTAGTTCAACATCGCTTTGTGTTAAATCGCCGTTTGTTGGATCATCCCACCACTCAATTCCCAAATCTTTGCAAATATTGGTTGTTTCAAGCCTTCTAAGGTTAATTAGCGGTCTAGCAAAACGTATTCCACTTCGAACCGTAATATTTTTCATTCCAGCTACAGCCTCAAGACCTGCAGAGTCTCGTAAACCTATAATCACTGTTTCTGCTTGATCGTCAGCCGTGTGCGCTAAAAGAACTGCGGATGCACCCAAATCCTTAGCCGCGTCAATAATAGCAGCGTATCTAGCGTCTCTTGCTGCAGATTCTTCTCCTTTTTCGCCATCTTTAACTTGCACGGACTCAACGAATATAAGTGATTTGTCTACTCCTAAACTTGCAACAGTATTAGCAGCGTTTTGTGCAACTTTTGCGGATCCTTCTTGCATGTTGTGGTTCACTATAATCGCTGCACATCGAATACCTCTGCTTGCGCACACTTTGACTGCCAGTGCTGTTAATGCTAGCGAATCGCGTCCTCCAGAGCATGCTACCAGCACGATTGGTGCGTTTGGTAAAGCCAAATGTTGCCCGTGCTGCAAGAATTGTGGACCTTGCACTTCTAGCCCAAGATTATCGAAGCAGCGTTTTACTTCGCCAATTCCTTTACGCCAACTAGGTGAGTAAACCATGCTTATAGTCTAAATCATAATGCGTAAGTTGTAACACGTCCGTCATTCGTTTATGCAATCATAGTTAGCATGCAGATTGCTGATATAAGAGATGATATTGATTACGAATTGATCAGTCACGAAGAACTTATGAAGCGTATTCGTGAGGTTGCGGATCAAGTTAGTAAAGACTACGAGAACCGCGATATTTTGCTTGTTGCAGCTCTTAAGGGTGCTGTTAACACGCTTGCTGTTTTCTCGCAGGAGCTTAGTCTTAATGCTCCTATGGATTTCATGAGTCTTTCCAGTTATGGCAGTGGCACTAAAAGCAGCGGTCAGATTACGGTTCGTGAGGACTTGACTACTGATGTTCGCGGACGAAACGTGCTTATTGTTGAAGATATTGTTGATTCTGGCAAGACTTTGGATTGGCTCGTTAAAGAGCTTAAGAGCAGAGGCGCTGCGAGTGTGAAGGTGTTTGCGCTTCTAACTAAACCTGCTCGTCGCGAAGTTGAAGTTGATATTACTTACGTTGGATTCGAGATTCCAGATGCTTTTGTAGTTGGTTTTGGAATGGATTACGACGAAAAGTATAGGAATCTTGATTCTATCGCGGTTCTTAAGCCATCTGTGTATGAATCTTAAGTATTCTTTATTGATTTTGAGTAGTAATCTTAAGAAACTTTGGTTAGTCTTAAAAAATCTTGATTAATTTTAGGTAATCTTGAATAATTAAGTACTGGATAATAGAAACCAAATAGTAGGATTTAATCCTAGTTTTAAGCATATTTCTATGTAAGGAGCCTTCAGAAGGATCCTGAAAGGAGCCTGATTATATGGGCGCTTCTCCAATGTCGCCTCGCGGACCTATGGGTGGACCTATGAAAAGTCCTTTGGGAGGTAACGGGAATAATCCGTTCCTTCCGCCTAATTTTGGAAAAAATCCAGATAGGAATAGTGGGAATAATAAGAACAATAAAAACAAGAACGGCAATAAGAATCAGAATGGTAATGATTCGCAGAATGATAATAATCCTGATTCTCGTCGTAAGTTCTTTAAATCTCCTTGGACTTGGATTGTTCTTCTTGTGATATTGTCTGTAGCAGGATTCCAGATGTTTGTGCATAACGGTACACAGACAATTGATACGCAAGATGGCTTGGAGTTGCTTCATAAGCGTAGTGCAAATTATGTGGAGGTTATTGACAACAAACAGCTTGTAAAGCTTACGCTTGACAAGAAGTATGTTAAGCTCGATAAGCGCGATAAGCAGAAGCACGATTATGGAAAAGACGTGCAATTCTACTATACGATTGCTCAGAGTAAGACTGTTGTTCAGGATATCGAAAAAGCTAAGCCAGTTAATGGTTGGACTGTTAGCATGCAGTCTTCTAGCATAATTTCTTATCTGATCACATCTATGCTGCCGATTTTGATTCTGCTTGGGCTTGTTTGGTTCATGTTTGGCAGAATGGCAAGCGCTGGCGGCGGAATGCTTGGAATGGGTGGCGGCCGTGGACGCGGAAAGCTTTTGGAAGGTCAAACACCTAAGACTAAGTTTGCGGATGTTGCAGGTGAACAGTCTGCTGTAGAAGAAGTTGAGGAAATTAAGGAATTTCTTAAGGATCCTTCTCGCTACAAGGCTTTGGGCGCGCGTATTCCGCGCGGTGTGCTGCTTTATGGTCCTCCAGGAACTGGTAAGACTCTTCTTGCGCGTGCTATTGCAGGCGAAGCTGGTGTGCCGTTCTATGCTATGGCTGGTTCGGACTTTGTTGAGATGTTTGTTGGTCTTGGTGCTTCTCGTGTGCGCGAGCTGTTTGATGAGGCTAAGAAGAACGCTCCAGCAATCATCTTTATTGATGAGATTGATGCAGTTGGACGACGCCGCGGTAGCGGTATGACAGGCGGCCACGATGAGCGCGAGCAAACGCTTAATCAGCTGCTTGTGGAGATGGATGGCTTCGATAACGACACTAATTTGATTATTATCGCTGCTACGAACCGCCCAGATGTGCTTGATTCTGCGCTTTTGCGACCAGGACGATTTGATCGTCAGGTTGCTGTGGAAGCTCCAGATTTGGAAGGTCGCGAGGCGATTCTTAAGGTTCACGCTAAAGGCAAGCCTTTTGTTCCAGACGTTGATCTTCATATGGTTGCTGTTCGAACTCCTGGTTTTACGGGCGCGGATTTGGCTAATGTGCTTAATGAGGCGGCTTTGCTTTGCGCTCGTTCTGGCGCTCAGCTTATTGACAATCGCGCTATTGACGAGGCGATTGATCGCGTTCAGGCTGGTCCTAGAAAGAAGTCTAAAGGCATGGCTTTGGATGAGTTGCGTAACACTGCGTATCACGAAGGTGGTCACGCGCTCGTTGCTGCTGCCTTGCATCATACGGATCCTGTTACTAAGGTTACAATTTTGCCTCGTGGACGCGCTCTTGGATACACGGCTGTTATGCCAACTAGCGACCGCTATTCTCAGTCGCGAAATCAGTTGCTTGATCAAATGGCGTATGCTATGGGCGGCCGTACTGCGGAAGAGGTTGTGTTCCACGATCCAACTACTGGCGCTTCTAACGATATTGAAAAAGCTACAGCAATCGCTCGTAAGATGGTTGTTGAATATGGTTTCTCCTCTAAGCTTGGTGCCGTAAAGTGGATGGACGCTGATCAGGATTCTTCTGGTTCTTTGGATTCTTTGCAATCGCGTAAGTTCTCTAATAAAACTGCCGAAGTGATTGATGAAGAAGTTCACAAGTTGATTGAAACGGCTCACACTGAGGCGTGGGAGATTATTAATAATAATCGTGATGTTTTGGATGAGTTGGTTCGTCAGCTTCTTGTTAAGGAAACGCTTAACGAGAAAGAGCTTGAGCAAATCTTCTCTAAGATTCGTAAGGCTCCAGAGCGCGATTTGTGGCTTTCTAATTCGGATCGTCCAGATTCGCCTCTTCCTCCTGTAGAGATTCCAGAAAGCTTGAAGCGAAATATTGGTGTTATTAAGGATGATGCCTCTGAGGGTAATTCTTCTAAGGATAATACTGAGGATAAGTCGCCAGCTGATTCTACAGATGAAAATAAAAGTCTAAAATAATAATTTAATTTAAATAATAATTTAATTTAACAATTTTACGCGCGGTGTTTAGCGATTATGCAAAGCATCGCGCGTATAATATTTTTGGGAGGCGATTATGGACACAATTAAGTTAAGTGGTATTAAACCGAGTGATACTGATGCTTTTATTGGCTTATATACTCGCCTTAGTGTTGACGCTGTTTTGAGTTTAGATTTGAGGGCAGCGGTTGCTGGTGACTCTACCCAAACGGTTGATATTGCCCAGATTTCTAAAAGGCTTAGCCGCGTTTTGGACTCGTGTGTTCAAGATGATGATATTGCTAAGAATTCTTCGATCTGTTTGGAGCTTACGGCTGGAAGGCTACTAGATTCAGCTATGAAATCTTGGCTTGTTAAACAGGCAGAGATTACTGTTAATGCGCAGTTTAAAGCTGATTTTAACGATGCTTCTTATGATTTACCTAATGCAGATGGCGTGTCTATTACGATTCGTAGGGTTGCAGACGATGTGGAAACATCGCAGATTTTTGGATTGGCGAATCCTACAGATGCGTCGCCTTTTGCGGCTGAGCAGAAGGAAAAATTACAAGATGAGACTTCGAGAGATGAGTCTAAAGATAAGTCGCAAGCAACCAGCGATTCTAATTCTTCTTTAGATTCTGTCTATAGCCAATCTGGCTATAATCCAATTATCACAACTGCAGTAGTGTCAATGCAGGGAGAAAAATCAGAGTCAACAAAATTCGCCATGCTAGATGTAATCACGAGTTTGGAGCAATCGAAAGAACCTATTTCAACTCAATTAGACGGCGTTTCGGCGTTATATCAGGTAAGCTCTGATAAAGGCGAAGAATATTCTGCAATAATAGTGGTATCTAGTACAATGGTAGAAGATGATTTAGCGCTTAAGATCAAAGAAATGCAAATTTCTCAAGAACAAAATTTGCGATTGAGAATTTTAGGCACGAGGCAATACGGATCTGATAGTTCAAACACAAAGACTATGGATTCAGATAGGCTTGATTCACAGCTAAATGCTGCACAATTGGAGCCATGGATGCAAATTGAGCCAGATGCTTCAATTGACGGAGAACCACTTGCGTACAAACTTGCGTTTGCACCAGATGCAGCGCGAGTCGGTATTTATTCAGAACGTTGGATTATGGGAGAGTGTTGATGAAAGCTTACCGCACGCCTTGGTGGTACTTTGTACTCGGGGTGCTATTTGGATTTGTATTCGGCGCATTCCTGGTGTCTATTACGGAATCAAGCGCAATATCGCTTTCTGGTGCGCCGTGGGTTGTTCTTGCGTTTATGACAATTGGTGGAATAGTTACCTTTATTCTTACTTGGCAGACGCATCAGTATGTTACTGCAAAGCCAGAGGAGCATAAGCATTTAAATATGCAGCTTGCTGTTGCAGCTCTTATGCTTGCAAAAGCGCTTGGAATGGCTGGAGCGATTCTAACTGGCTGGTATGCTGGGCAACTATTCATGTGTTGGCCGCATGCAAATATTCCGCTCTATTCCAACATTATTCGTGAATGCATTATAGCTGGAATAGTATGTCTTGTAGACATGATTATTGGTATTGTGGGTGAGTGGATGTGCCAACTTCCTCCAGAAGATGGTGCGGATGCATCAAGTGGTACTTCCGACAGGGCACAGTCAGCTGCTGCGATTTAAAATTATTTAAAATATAAAATTTAAAAATATAAGTATAAAACCGAAATACAAAACATAAACACAAACCTAAAATTTAAAAATCTGCTGTAATAATTTAATTTTAATTCAATTTAAATTCAATTTTTAAGGATGGTATATTACTTTGGCTGAATTTATTTACCAAATGATTAAGGCACGCAAGTCTTACGGGGATCGCGTGATTCTAGACGACGTTACCTTAAGCTTCCTACCAGGCGCAAAGATTGGCGTTGTAGGGCCTAACGGCATGGGTAAATCAACGTTGCTGAAGATTATGGCTGGTTTGGAGAATGTATCAAACGGCGAGGCTTCGATTACGCCAGGTTATACCGTTGGAATTTTGCAGCAGGAGCCACCTCTAGATGAAACGAAGACGGTTGGCGAAAACATTAAGATGGCATTTGGTGAGATTGCGCAAAAAGTAGCGCGTTTTAACCAAATCGGCGAAGAGATGGCAAATCCAGATGCTGACTTTGATGCATTGATGGAAGAAATGGGTAAGTTGCAAACAGAGATTGATGCTGCAAATGGTTGGGATTTGGATTCTCAGCTTGAGCAGGCGATGGATGCTTTGCAATGCCCAGACCCAGATTCGCCTGTTTCTGTGTGCTCTGGTGGAGAAAGGCGTAGAGTGGCGCTGTGCAAGCTTCTTCTTGAAGCACCAGATTTGCTGCTGCTGGACGAGCCAACAAACCATTTGGATGCTGAGTCTATTCTTTGGTTGGAACAGTTCTTACACAAGTATGAAGGCGCTGTTATTGCTGTAACCCACGATCGCTACTTTATGGATAACGTAGCAGAGTGGATCTGCGAGGTGGATCGTGGTCAGCTTTACCCATACAAGGGCAATTACACCACTTACTTGGAAACCAAGGCTAAGCGTATGGAAATCCAGGGTGCTAAGGATGCCAAGCTTGCTAAGCGCTTAAAGAATGAGCTTGATTGGGTGCGTAGCTCGCCGAAGGCACGTCAGGCCAAGAATAAGGCTCGTTTGGAGCGTTACGACCAAATGGAGCAAGAGGCACGCAATTCCAAGAAGCTTGATTTTTCGGAGATTCAAATTCCTGCAGGTCCACGCTTGGGATCGCAAGTTTTGGAAGCGAAGCATATTCACAAGGCTTTTGGAGATCGCGTGTTAATCGACGATTTGTCGTTTACTTTGCCGCGTAACGGCATTGTTGGCGTGATTGGTCCGAACGGCGTTGGTAAGTCTACGCTTTTCAAGACGATTGTTGGCTTGGAGCCACTTTCTGGTGGAGAGCTTACAGTTGGAGATACTGTGAAGATTTCTTACGTGGATCAGAATCGTGCAGGATTGGATCCTAATAAGAACTTGTGGGAAGCTGTTTCAGGCGGACTTGATTTTATTGAAGTTGCAGGCGTTGAAATCCCTACTCGCGCATATGTTGCAAGCTTTGGATTTAAAGGTTCGGATCAGCAGAAGCTTACGGGCGTGCTTTCTGGCGGCGAGCGTAATCGCTTGAATTTGGCTTTAACTCTTAAGCAGGGCGGCAACTTGCTGCTGCTTGATGAGCCTACTAACGATTTAGATGTTGAGACTCTTGAAAGCTTAGAGAACGCTTTGCTTGACTTCCCAGGTTGCGCTGTAGTGGTGAGCCACGATCGTTGGTTCCTTGACCGCGTTGCCACGCATATTCTTGCGTGGGAAGGCGACGATGAGAATCCTGCAAAATGGTACTGGTTCGAAGGTAACTTCCAAGCTTACGAAGAAAATAAGATCGCACGCCTTGGTGAAGAAGCTGCTCGTCCTCATCGCTTGCATCGTAAGCTTACTCGCTAAATCGCGTATAACTCGTGCTATCAGAGTAAAACTGAATTAAAATCACGTATTGAGCTAAAAAGGAGAACAAATGCCGATACTTGATAAAAATGATTCTTCTAAAGTCCAAGAGTATGAGGAATTCATAAAACATTCGCCTTATGGAAACGCTATGCAAGATATGCGTTGGGCAGATGTGAAAAGCAACTGGATTAGTGAATACGTTTATCTAGAAGAAAACGGTAAGATTACAGCAGCAATGTCTGTTCTCGGCATAAAAGCTGTTGATGATAAAATGTTCCTCTATGCTCCTCATGGACCAGTAAGTGATTTTTATGATATAGAAACCACTAAGAAGCTGATTGAAGAAGCTAAGCCTCTTATTGAAAAGTACAATGCATTTTTGCTACGAATGGATCCTTGCGTTAAAAACGATCAAGATCTTGTTAAGAAGTATAGAGAGCAAGGTTTTACTTTTAGGAGCGATGGGGAAAAACTTCACTCTTTCTCCAATCCTCGATATGAGATGATGCTAGACCTTGAGGGTAAGTCTACGGATGATCTTCTTGCTGGGTTTAGTGCGATGACAAGAAGGCACATAAGGGCTTCTTTAAAAGCTGGCGTTACATCTAGGTGGAGTCGTTCTCAGGAAGATATTGACAAGTTCTATGAGCTTACTGAGATTATGGCAAAAAGACACGGTATTACATACAGACCTAAAGAGTATTTTGAGAGATTGCTTGCAGCTTATCCAGAAATGAGAATTTATAGCACGGACTATGAGGGTAAGACTATTGCGTGCATGATTGGTTTGCCTTATAACGGTGAATTATGGTACATGTATGGTGCTACTGCGACCATGCAGGGCAAGGTGAGCCCAGGGTATTTGTCTATATGGGATTTGATTCAGTGGGCGCATGAGCTTGGAATGAAGTACTTTAACATGGGTGGTGTGTTCTCACTTGATGTTAGCGATGGTCTTTATTTCTTTAAGTATGGTTTTTGCAAGGCTACTGATCCGTTTATTTGGATTGGTGAGCTTGATGTCGTTGCAGATGAGGATGCATACAGCAAGTTTGTTAATAGGTGATCTCCTGAAAATTTGCTATTTCTAGAGTGCTATAGTGCGCGAGTTGGGGTGAATCTGGTGCAAAGTACATCATGTCGTTCGCGCGCTACGCTTTAAGAGCTCATGCAGGTCGCGTCTCCCGTGTTTGTTTCTATTTTGCTCAAAAAGGGAACAAATGCGGGAATATTCTTACGTGATTTTGATTATCTTGTAGTGTTTTTCTTATCCCGCGTTAGTTTACTTGTATTCGAGTGTAACGGCATGTCGTGTATAGCTTATGCTTATCAATATCATTAATAAAAAATATATAGCGAAAATTTGTGTAAACCTTATTTTGTTAATGTTTAGTAAGGAAAATCAGTAATTTTTTAAAAAATAATATAAATCTGTGATTAAAATCACTCAACAAATTCTCTCAAAATTATTGAATTTTTCCACAGGGGGGTAGATTACTCTAATTGGCAATTTGCTATCTCTGTGCTTTGTTTTGTTAGTTATTCTACATTTTATGAACAAATATTTGCCTGTGATGCAAAAAGTCGAAAAGTATAGACGTCCTAAAAGGGTGAAGTATATGACGAGTAAACAAAATAGCGCGAAACACATATCCATATCTAAAAAGTGCACAAAATCTTCGTACCTAGATAATTCTGTTATCGATTCAATGGCGAAATCGATTACGTCTACAAACTTTGAGGCAACTTCTTCTAGAAGGGTCTCTGTACTTCCTAAAATTGCTTTAACAGCAGTGCTAGCAAGTTTGCTTGCATGTGGAGCAGGATTGCCATCTAACCATGCATGGGCTAATGGCGTGAATATGCCTGACGGCAGCTATAGGTATGCGAATCGTGATTCTTCTACAAAGGCGCAGAGGTATGTTGATATTAAAGCACTTCCTTGCGATAAGAATCAGGTAACTGATAAGAATAAGGCTGATAGAGAAACTTACGGACAGTATTACAAGGTCGAATACCAGTTTAATTCTCAGGGTGAATGGTGGGGTGGTCGACCATTCTGGTGGGCGAGCGTGCCTAAGGATGTTGACATTGTAGATAATAAAGTTACTTTGCATAAAGATGAACAGTTGACTGGTGATGGCGGTTCCAAACAAACAGGTGCAACATATGGAAAGGATGCTTGGAATCAGTCTGCAAGCCGTTTCTGGTTTAGTAAGAATACGGAGAAAACTGAGTTTGAGAATAACTGGAAGAGGATGAATGGTGAAGCCGGCGGTTATGACAACTCAGGTGATACTTACAATACTTCTACAGCATATATGAACGATACGAGTGCACTAATTATTAACTGGGAGAGTAGGGGCAATAGAAAATCTAAGATTAGCTTTGTTATCAAACTGAAAGATAAAACGGAGCCTTTAAAGTTTGCTGCAGGTGTGTACCAGGTGATGGGCAACTGGCATTACACTGTTGGCAAAGTTGAGATTGCTCCAACGTTACCAAAGTATGCTCAGGAGTTAGAGCTTAATTATCCAAATGATAAGGTAGAGGTTGATTCTGCGAAATATGGCAAGAGTCTTACGAAAGACGAAAAGGATAATGTTCTTACAAAGCTGTGGGATGCTAATAAGAGTAATACCGATGTGCTGAAAAAGCTTAAAGGTATGGAACAGACTCAAACTGAAGCGGCTTTCAAACAGGCTGTAAAAGTCAATAATGATGGTAGCGCGACTATTACGTACAAAGATGACTCTAAGGATACTATTTCTAAGGAGAATCTAACTAAGCGCTACGTGCCATTGTCAGAGCGCACAAAAATTACGTATCCAGCTTTGACTCCTGTGAAGAATACGTCTTCTCTTGATTCAACAGAGAAGACGCAAGTTGAAAATGCTATTAAGAATGCTAATCAGAATAAAAATATCAAGAGTGTAACTGTTGATGGTAACGGTAAAGCGACTATCACGTTTGATGATAAAATTGGCACTCCTTCCACTAAGACAATTGAAGGCCAGTATCTTGTAAAGAAGCAGCGTTCACTTGCGGATAAGTTTACGCCATTATACGGGTTACCTATTGGTGTGAAGAATCCAAGTAGCCTTTCGCCTGATGACATCAAAAAAGTTCAGGAATCTATATACGATGCTAATAAAAATGTAAATGGATTCCTTGATGCTATAAGTAATAATAAAAATAACATTTCGATTGCAACTAATGGTGATGCAACAATTACTTACAAGGATAACGAAAATAGCTTCCCTTCAAAAGATACTATTTCTCACACGTTATTAGTTTATAAGATACCATCTTTATCTGAGAGAGTGAAAATTGCTATGCCAAGCAGACTTGGTGTAAAGAATGCTGAAGATTTATCTTCACCAGAACAAAATGCAATTAAAGATAATATCAAAAAAGCTAATAAAGATCTCGATCAAAATCTTAAGAAAGACGCTAATGCTATTAATGTAGGAAAAGATGGTACTACAACAATAACGTTCAGCGATGATAGTACTGTAAAAATTCGCGGCGAGCGTCTAGTTTATACGCAAGGTAAAAGCACTGCGCAAGGAACTCATAAAGTTACTACTGGAAAGTATACGTACAATATAACTCCTATTAAGGTGACCAATATTAATAATATCGATGGAAATAATTGGGCTGATGCAGCTCGGCGTTTCATGTTCGATAATTATGATTGGACAAATAAAGGAACAGAATTTAATAAAATTAATCATACTGAACCGCTTGCAATTGGTGGTAGTAATATAGCTAGCAACAATAAATGGGATCTAGAAAAACAGGCAAGTATATTCACTCCAAAGAGTGGCACTAACGGATTAAAAATTAATGTTTGGGGTACACTTGGTATAACTAACATTGTGCATGGAAATAGTGGTATTGAGATTAGAGGTGCTAGTAGTACTTGGAATACTGATGATTTGTACTTCACATTATCCAAAGATGATCTTTTCTATGCTGATGGACCAGCGTTTAATCCAGAAGACGAAAAGAAAAAGATTGATGATGCAATAGAGAAAGCTCTGAAAGATAAGGGATTCTCTGGAGATGAGCTTAATAAACTTAAGAATGAAATATCTAAAGATAAAGATGTTTTATCGGATAAAAACGGTATTAAAAAACAAGATGACGTTGATAAGCTTCTTAAGAAAATAGACGAGCTTGTTAATAAGAAGAAAGAAGAATCTGATAATAAAAAGCAGATTGATAAGGTTAAGAAGGATCTTGGTCTTGATGATAAGCAGAAAAAAGAGCTTGATGAACAGCTGAAAGGCGTAACTGATCCTGAAAAGATTCGTGAGAAGATAAACGAATTCCAGAAGAAGCAGGATCAGCAGAAGCAGACTGAGTCTGATGACAAGCAAAAAGAGGCTGATCAAAAGCAAAAGCAGGCTGTTCAAACTCAGCAGAATGCTGATAATAAGACTGTCGACCAAAAGCAGCAGCAAGCTACTCAGGAGGAGAATACTTCTAATCAGCAAGCTGAAAAAGATAAGAAGGCTGCTGAGCTTGAGAAGCAAAAGCAGGCTGCTATTAATGAAATTAACGGGAATGATAAACTCAAGCCTGAGGACAAAGAGCAGTTTATTAAGAAAGTTAATGCGGCTCAGGATACTGATGGTGTAAACAAAGCCAAAAATGCTGCTACACTAAAGGGCAATCAGAATCAGACTGCTTTTGATAACAGTAATAATAATGGTCTTGATACTGCTAAGCAAGCTGCTAAGGATACTATCGGTAAGCTTACTAATCTTAATGATACTGAAAAGCAGAAGTATCAGGGTGATATTGATAAAGCAAATAGTCTTGATAAAGTTGCAGAGATTCTCAACAAAGCTGAGTTTGAGGATGCTAAAGCTGCAGCTAAGAAGAAGATTGCTGATCTGAAGCAGAAAGGTGATCTTACTGATCAAGAAGCTACAGATCTAAATAATCGCATCGATAAAGCTAATGATTTGCGAGAAGTTGAGGGTATTCTTGAGGAAGCTGAGTTAAATAAAGCTAAGAGTGATGCTAAATCTGATGTAGATAAGCTCACGAATCTTAACAAAGCTCAAAAGGATGCTTTGAAGCAGAAAATTGATGATGTTGAAACTGATCCTACCAGCGATAATTTGAAGACTGTTGATCAGGCTAAGACTGCCATCACTGCTGTTGTTGCTAAGGCTAAAGAGCTTGACAAGAAGATGAGTGATCTTAAGACTCTTGTTGATTTGGTCAATAAACAGAAAGAAACTCTTAAGAAGTCTGATGGCTACAAGGATACATCTAAGAAGAATGCTTTTGACACTGCATTAACAAATGCATCTACTCTTGTTGATCTAACTAAGGGTACGAATGCTGATGGTGCCAAGGTTGATGAGACTAAGAACACATTAGAAAATGCTGTTAAGGATCTCGGTGGTAATACTGTTGACAAGTCAAAGCTTCAGCGTGAAATTGAGACCGCTTATGAATGGCAAGGCAAGAATAAGCAGGGTAAAGATGATTCTTCTATAAAGAAGAATCCAAAGTATGAGAATGCTTCTAAAGATAAGAAGAATGATTTTGATACTGCTCTGTCTAATGCAAAGAAAGTTTATGACCAAAAAGATGCTTCACAGGTGTCTATTAATGAGGCTGAATATAAGTTAAGCAAAGCAATTGATGCTCTTGATGGTCATAATAAATCTGATTTGAATGATGCCATAAAGAAAGCAAATTCAAAGAAATCTGAAATTGTTTACAATAACGCGTCAGAAGATAAGAAATCTGCTTTTGATGAAGCGTTAAGATATGCTGAGGAAATCGAAAAGAAGCTTGGCGCATCAGATGTTGAGATTAGTAAAGCAAAAGACGACTTGGATAAGGCACTTAACGATCTTAATGGTAAGGTTAAAACTTCTGATTTGGAAGCTGCTGTAGAAAAAGCAAAGAAAATGAGGAAGTCAACAACTGATCCTAAATCTGATGGCGATCCTAAGTATGAGAATGCTTCTAAAGAAAAGAAGCAAGCTGTTGATACGGCTCTCAATCGCGCTGAGTCTGCTCTTGCTGACGCTAAGAATGATAAGTCAAAGAACACTCCTGAGCAAAAGCAGAAAGCTATTGATGAAGCATTAAATAAACTTAATGATGCTATTAGTAATCTTGATGGTGTTGACAAGACTAAGTTGACAGGAAAGCTTACGGAGGCAAAAGGTAAGAAGGATACTCCTGCTTATAAGAATGCTTCTAATACCAATAGTAAAGCGCTTGATGACGCTATAGCTTCTGCAGAAAATATCGTAAATAAAGCTGGTGCAACAGAGAAGGAAATTTCTGATGCTATCAATAAGCTTACCAAAGCTATCGATGGTTTGGATGGTCATGATATTTCTGATTTGCATAACGCTGTTGATAATGCCAATACTAAGAAGTCTAAAGTGTCTTACAAGAACGCCAATCAAGATAAGCGAGATAATTTTGATAAGGCTCTGAAAGCTGCTGAAGAAATCTTGAAGAACCCTAATGGTAAGACTGAGCAGGCAATAAAGACTGCTAAGGATAATCTTGAAATTGCATCGAACGAGCTGGATGGCGTTGTTGATACATCTAAGCTGCAGTCTGAAGTTACTAAGGATACTGATATAAAGGATAAGCCGCAGTATAAGAACTCTGATAAAGATAAGCAGACTACTTTTGATCAGGCTCTTATCGAAGCTCAGAATGCTTTGAGTGAAGCGAAGAACAATAAGTCTCAGAAGTCTCCTGAGGATAAGCAGAGTGCTGTTGACAATGCTTTGAAGAATCTTCAGACTGCTGCATCTTCGTTGAATGGTGCTGATATTAGTGCTTTGCAGGAAGAAATTGCTCTTGAAGGCACTGTGAGAATGTCTTCTGCGTACCTCTATGACACTTCGGATAAAAAGACTGCATATAATGATGCTTTGCAAGATGCGCGAGATCTCGTTTCAAAGTTGGCTGATATATCTGGTACTGGTAAAGATCTTGCTTCTAAGACTCAATCAGAGCGTCAAGCTCTTGTTGATTCTGCTTTGAAGAAGCTCCAGCGGGCTAAGAATGCGTTGACTGGTGTAGCTCCTGCTCAGTCTCTGTCTCCAGTTATTCCTGTGAATCCAGAGTTTGAGCAAAAGCCTGTTCCAGTTCCAACTCCCGATACAACTCCAACTCCAGAGCAAACTCGTGATTCTGGTTTTGGTGTGAATGATAATGCGCCAGCTATTGTAGATAAGGGCGAGTTGCATTTGCAGATCGAGGGTGCTGAATCCGATTTGCAATCTAGCGATAATGCCAATGGTTCGCAGCAGAACAATGTGGATGATAACTCTGGCAATTCTATTAATTCAGGGAATGTTAGCAAGAGTACAAATAGTGGTAATGGTGTCACCAGCAGTTCTGCTGCTAAGCAAGATAATGCATCCAATGATAATGGATCACATGATGCAAATATCGATTCTGGTGTAGAGAATTCTCCAGCTGTTAAGCAGGCGGATATTGATGTTTCTAAGGCAAAATCTAATGTTGATAGTGCTTTGGCGGAAGCTAAAAAGGTAGCGGCCGATCCTCATAGCACTCAGGAACAAGTGAATGCTGCTGTTGAGAAGCTGAGTGCTGCGCGTAAGGCTTTGCTTGCTGCTAAGTCTCGTGCTTCGCAGGTTCGTGATGAGGTTCGTGCTCAGGTTATTAAGAATTCTAAGTCTGCTGGTATGCGTGCTTATTCGAATGCTGAAATGAGTAGTGATAGTAATAAGCGTGGAGAAATCAGTGGCATGAATACTGGTTCTGTTGTTGCTCCTACTGGGCTGCTGGCATCGCTTCTCTCTGCTGCTGGAGCGCTATTTGCTGCTCGTCGTGGTGGATTGCGCAAAAATAAGTAAGCAGTTTTAGCAGTGTAAATTGGTTGCTCGGTTTTATAGCTTTTTGCTTGTAGCTGAGCAACTTTTTTATTCTCGTAACCTGTATGGCTGACTAGTTTATAACCGTATGCACTTATGCAGGTCATTTTTTACTTGTATTTGTACGTGCTATGGGGTGAATATGGCGTAGGGTGTGTTTCGACGTTAGCGCGGTTTAAGTGCGCTAACGTCTTTGCCTGTGTTTGTGTATTTTCGCCCGTGTTTGTAGTCGTTTTTGCTCAAATGATAAACAAACTTGGGAAAATATTCCTTTAGGATGCACGTAAATTAGGTCAAATCTGGTATAAAGTGCGCAATAGTTCGCGTATATTATGTAACGCTTATGTAATAAATGTTTTTGCTTATAGTCGAAAGCGCATCAATCTTTTAATATTTGATTTGGATCAAATATTAATAAGTACAGTGTCTCTATTCTTAAATGTACGGCTATGCTTAGAATTGATTTCTAAACTGTTTGCCACCGAAAACCAGTTACTTTGTACAACACATGTACTTATACATATAGCAGAAAATATGCACATGCACTTTTTATTAAAATTGATTATCTTCATTGATTATCCTAATTATGTAAAAACATTTAGCTATAAATATTTAGCCCTTTACTGATCCAGCTAAAAGACCAGAAACTATCCACTTCTGGCAGAAGCAGAAGAAAATAAACACTGGAATCAAAGCTAATACAGTCGTTGCCATGAACAAAGGCCAGTTTGTTGTGAATTGTTGTACAGCATTGTAAACCTGTAAGACAACAGTCTGTTTGTCTGTTGATGATAAGAACACGCTTGGTAAAAGAAAGTCATTCCAAGTGCCCATTGTTTGGAAAACAACTACGGCTACAATAATTGGACGTATAAGAGGCAGAACTATAGTCCAATATATTCGGAATGGTCCTGCGCCATCAATTTTTGCTGCTTCAAATAATTCTTGTGGAAGAGCTTTCATATAGCCAACAATAAGGAAATAGCAAAAGACGCAGCTACCCATATATAGTGCTACAAGACCTGTAAGAGTATCTGTTAAACCTATTGAAGATTCCATACGGTATAAAGGCAATAAAGTCGCTTGTACTGGTATTGCAAATGTAATCATTAGGATTGACCCAATAATCATAGTAAAAAGAGATTTTTTCTGTACTACACCATAAGCTGCAAGTGATCCGATTAATACTTGCAAAATAACAGCAACAGCAGTCACAATAATTGTGTTTATAAATGCTTGAATGATTGTTCCATCTGCAAACGCATCTATGTAATTATTCCATAACCATTGTGTTGGTAGCTGCAATGGGTGTTTAATCATGTCGATAGGTGTTTTGAATGAACTAATTACAACGTAGTACAGGGGGACAGCGCATATTAGAGCAATTGTCCAAACAACTATAGTTCGAACTGTTTGAGATACGATTTTGTGACGCTTGTTCATTATTGGAATCTCCTTGCAACTGTGCTTGATACCTTCATTTGGATTGCAATAACAATTACGCAAGCAATCGTGAATAATGTAGATAATGCTGATGCTAAACCAACGTCAGATTGTCCCATGCCGCGCATAATTATCGCTTGAGTTATGGTATTTGTGGAATGACCAGGACCTCCAGCGGTCAATGTGTATGGTAAGTCGTATATTTTCAAAGCAGTTGTCATCAATAAAAATGTTGAAACAACCATTCCTGGAATTAACTGTGGCAAAGTTATATGAACGAATCGCTGTAAACCATTCGCACCATCTACTCTCGCTTGTTCATAGAGATCTGCTGGAATTGCCTGAAGCCATGCGATGTATAAAGTAGCATGCCATCCAACTTGCATCCATACTGCTACGAACATTACGCAAAAACGTGCCCAGTTATCTTGAGAAAGCCATTGAATAGAAGGTAAGCCAAATGTGTGTAAAACTTGATTGGCGACTCCAGAATCTAAAGGAGAAAAAATGTATTGCCAAATTAGACCAATTACCGCTTGTGCTGGTACTCCTAGGAAGAAGAATAATGATCGCAAAAAACTCTTACCAATCATTGCTTGATTTAAAACAACGGCTAGAGGAATTGCCAGACATGTAACTACGATGGTAACGATGAATGAATACATCAATGTAAAAATTAATGCTGAAAGTAATGATGTGTCAGAAAAGACTTGTTGATACTTTTGCAAGCCGATGAAGTGAAAATTTAAATCGTAGCCATTGAAATCAGTAAATGAGTAAAAAATTGATTGCATTAAAGGAATTAAAGTTAACACAATAAAAATAATCACTATTGGCAATAGGAACCAAAATGAAGTTAAATTATCTTTAAAGGCAGCTGAAGATACAGAAAACTTATGTCTTATTTGCTCAGAATTGCTGTTATTGTTTGGTGAACACCTCATAGTAATGCCCCCTCTATGATCTACAAATCTGCTATTGCTAACAGGATTACAGATGCAAATTACTCTTGTCAATGAAAACGGGTTGCACTCTGTAACAGATTTTACTGATTTAAAATTTCAGAGTGCAACCCATTCTGCTTATACTATTTCATCGAATTCCATTTATCGTCTAACAACTTAGTGAATTCTTTTGGAGTGATTTTTCCTTGAACTAGCTCTTGTTGACGAGATGCCATCTCTGTCATCATTGCGCTAGGAGACTTGGAGAAGTTCACCCAGTAGAATTTGTTATTTTGGAAATAATCTTTAATAACTCCAGCAAGTTCAGCAGGAGGATCTGCGCGATACTTATCAGATAATGACAAAGTTCCAGCATTTGTTGTGAACGTCTTAAGACCATCCTTGCTGTTCAAATATGCTAAGAATGTTTTTGCTGCTTCTTGCTGAGCTTTAGATGCTTTAGCTGCAATAGCGAATCCTTGGTCAGGGCCACCATTAATCCACTGCTCTCCATTCTTATAAGAAGGCATAGGAGCAACACCAAAATTAATTCCAGAGGCTTTTACATCTGCCAAATCCCAAGGACCAGAACGCATAACTGCAAGATTTCCAGTGACAAATTCTTGCTTTACCTGATCTGCTGTTAGGCCAATGCTCTTATGAGGAATGACTTTTGCGTCTATAGCTTTAGCCCATTCGCTCAATGCTGGAGTCCACTCTTTACTAAATGTTGAAGATCCGTTCCAGATTACTTCGTCTTGCTTATCGTTTTTGTCAGAAGCATATTTACTTGCTAATAATGCCTCGAATGTGCCAGATGGCTGTGTGTTAAAATCTTCCAAGAATGCGACTTTACCAGAATCATTAATCTTCTTGCTCATAGTAATAAAGTCGTCCCATGTCTTAGGGAATTCAGTGTATCCAGCTTGCTTCAAAATATCTTTATTGTAAAACATTGCACCAACCCAAGCAGAAACTGGCATGCCATATGTTTTACCGTTGTGTTGGAATAGCTTGAAGTTTGATTCATCAATTCCAGAGAAGAATTTTGATCCTGAAATATCCAGAGCTTGACCAGATTGCATTATGTCAGTGCGGTTATCCATTGTTAAATTGAAAATCGTCGGAGGAGTGCCGCCAGCTAGTCGAGTTTGCAGAGTTTGGATGTATTGCGTTGAATTTTGACCATATTGCGCATCAATCTTAATATTTGGATGTGCTTTTTGAAATGCTGAAATTACATTGCCTATCTGATTTTTCTTGAAGTAAGAATAAAACGAAATAGATACTTTTCCAGCAGAATTTCCATTGCCACATGCTCCCAATGGTAATAACACTGTGGCGAGTGTCACCAGTGCCACCGCCGTGCGCTTTACATTTCGAAACCCACACCTCATTGTGATTTCCTTTCTTTGTGATAGCAAATCTTCTACCATCTTTTCAATACGTATTAGTACTGATAGGTACAGTATGACACATATCTTATAAAAATGCAACTTAAATATAGTTATATGTGTTTTTAAAAAGATATATAACAAGCGTAAAAATAGTGATTTATTAAGGGATTTCGTTATTTATGAGCAGGATAAACTTGTATGGATAAAGAATATTTTATATATATTAGACAATATCCATTATTAATATTATAGTAATAATACGTATTAGTAATAATTGAATGTATACAGATAATATTTTTTAGGATGCAAGATGAACGTGGAAATTAGTCGCACAATGGATGTGCTAAACACAGCAGACGCAACAAAAACAGATGTAGTTTCAAATGTAGTCGATAAATTTGTAACCACAATTAGGTTGCTCGAAGGGGAGCGCTGGTGGGGTGGAACAGTAATTGATGGGATATATGAACCATTTGGGAAACAAGTATTTACAAGAGATTTGTCTGAATGGACTCAAAAACTAAGAGAAGTTCCTGAAGCCTCAAATCAATCTTCTCCGCTACTAATATCTACGTGTGGACGATATGTATGGTGCAAAGAACCTTTCAAATTTACATTCGCAGATAGAACTCTATCGATAGAACATTCATCATCTCTAACGTTTACCAAAGTTGGAGATAAATTATCTGATGCTTATAAGTATGCTTGCAATAAATATTTTCCACCAAGCGGTAGAAGTATACCTGCAGATCTTATTGATAAGCCGCAATATAATACTTGGATCGAAATGCCTTATGCTCCAACGCAAAATAAAGTAGAAAATTATGCGCGTCAGATTCTTGAATTAGGAATGCCATCTGGAATCATTATGATTGATGACAAATGGTCACCTGATTATGGTGATTGGACATTTGATATTTCGCGTTTTCCAAAACCTCGTAAAATGATTGACTCATTGCACGAACAAGGCTTTCGTGTAATGCTTTGGCTAGTGCCTTTCATTAGTCCTGATTCTGAAAATTTCCGTTATTTGGAAAAAGAAAATCTTTTATTGAGAAGTGTAAATGGGGAAACAGCAATACGACGATGGTGGAATGGCTTGAGTGCTGTTTTGGATTTGTCGCATCCAAAAGCAATCTCTTGGTTAGAAGAGAAGCTTGATGCTCTTAGACAAATAGGTGTTGATGGGTTTAAATTCGATGGTGGTGATTTTTATGAGTGTCATAACGATGACATTTCATACGAATCAATGACGTCTGCAGAATTTTGTGAGCGATGGGCGAAATTCGGGTTGCGCTACTCTTACAACGAGTTTAGAGCATGTTGGAAAATGGGTGGTCAGCCTTTAGCGCAGCGCTTACGAGATAAGCCACAATCGTGGGGGGTTGAAGGTCTACAATCGCTTATTCCAGAAATAATAGCTCAAGGTCTTATTGGTCACGCATTCACATGTCCAGATATGATTGGTGGAGGCGAAATTGAATCTATGCAAAATGCTAATAGTATAGATCAAGATTTCTTTATTCGGTATGCACAGATTGCAGCATTATGTCCTATGATGCAATTCTCTACTTTACCTCACCGTGTTTTAGATAAAGAGCATATGAAAGCTCTAATTTGTGCTATAAGAACAAGAGAAGCACATTTGCCGACGATACAAAAGTTTGCATTAAATGCTGCTAATACTGGTGAGCCAATAGTACGACCAATGTCTTACCACTACGATCATTGTGAAGATATAATTGATCAATTCTTACTTGGAGACAGAATTATAGTGGCTCCAGCTCTTCATAAATATCAAAAACAGCGTTCTGTTTATATTCCTGATGGAAGTTGGGAAAGTGATGATAAAATTATTTTTGATGGACCAACTACTATCATTGTTGATACGCCGTTGGATCGAATTCCAATATTCACAAAAAAAATGTAGAGTATATTTTGTATATACTATATATTCTGTATATTTTGGGATTGATGGCAAGTAGTACAAAGGTTGTAATTGCTTAGCGATAGGTTGTAATGCAATGAGAATTTCACAAGACGGATTTGCCTACAAAGCTCCTACAAGTAAAGATGTAGCGACTTTAGCTGGAGTTTCGCAAACAACTGTTTCGTTTGTTATTAATGATAAAAACGGGATTGCTCCTGAAACACGTAACCGTGTACTCAATGCAATGCGCACACTTAACTATCATCCTAACGCTGGCGCTCGCATTCTTCGAACATCTAAGACGAACATTATTGCACTATTTGCAGAGATGCGTAGCAATAAAGATGCAAATGAAACTACTCCTTACATAGATACCATAGTTCGTTATGCTGAAGAACATGGATATGATGTTATTCTTAACACAACTGCACATGATTCAAAGAGTATACAAAGATTAGCTAATAAGACACTTTGTGATGCTTTTATCCTTATGGATATTGAGACTAATGATCCTCGTATACCAGTAGTTTGCCAATTGACTCAGCCAACAGTGCTAATTGGAAGACCTAGAAATGCGCAGGGCTTGGATGTCGTAGATTTAGATGCTCGTATTGCAGGACGCATGGCAGTTGATGAACTATATGAGACAAATCATCATCATATTGCTGTAATAGGGGAGCCTGTGAGTAACCCGTACTCTATAGACTTTGAAGAGCCTGAAAACATGTTCTTTATTCACGAGTTCCATATGGCCATACGTCAAGAATGTGAAAAGCTTAATATTCCGTATTCTATAATCCCAAGAAAATCTCCAGACTGGACAGGTTTTGTTGAATGCGCTGACAGATTATTGAAGTACAAAGATGATAGACTTGGTATTATTGTTCGTCAGCCTAGTGTGGCTCAGTGGTTGTTATGGTATTTGAAAGAACGAAATATTCAGCCTGGGAAAGATTTATCGGTTATCGTACATTGTTCTGATGATTATGCAGAGAGTTTCCCAACGCCTATTACTAATATTTCAACTGTTCCAAGAGAAGTTGCAAAAACTGCGATTCAACTAGTACTTCAGAGACTAGATAGTGAATCCAATCAACAGCATTCTGAATTTAAACAAAATAAGATTATTTCTAATCGCACTAATCGTGAGATACTTGTAGCTCCATCTAATATACATAGGAGAGCAACGACTGTTACATCATGGTAATACGCCTTTTAAGTATTTCATATGCAATTTGTGATATAAAAGTATTATGTCTCTTATGCGCAAAACAAAACACGTGCTTATGAATAAACTTAAACGCGTGACATGTTTATGCGCAGCTGCGTCGATTTCTCTATTGGCGGTAGCGTCTTTGAGTGGGTGTGAGCCTAATAATCACGCGGTTGGGGATACGGGTAAGGCAGACGACATAGTTCACGATGGCATTGACGTAGAAGATATCAAGCTACTTATAGTTGGGTCAAAATCCGCATCTCTTGATTCCAAGCTTCTTCATTTATGCGAAAAATCTGGTTTGAGTGCAGCTTATGCTTCTGTGTCGGATGTTAAGAACGCTAATGAGGCTGCAAGGGATGCGATTAAGTCTGCTTCCGAGCAGCCTGTTTCTATGATATTGATTAACAACATCAATATTGATGCTTCAGATTCTACAGATTTAGGTGTTAAAAGCAATGCTGGTGGAGCGCATGTAGATTCAAAGGCTCGTGAATCTTGGATTGATGCGCTTAAATATGCTCGTTTTGCTGGAATACCAGTAGCTCTTGTGAATCCTAAAAATCCTCCAAAGGATTCAACTTTGTATGCTGCAAAATTGTATATTTTCAAGGATTTAGACAATCAAGCTTTGTTTGAGTTTAATAGGGATAATAAGTCGAATGTAGATAAATCGGGAAAAATTCAACATTCATCTCTTCTAAAAATCGTTCGATCCTTAATAGATAATACGCCTCACAGCAGGGATGTGATTATAAATGACAAGAACTAGCGTAATTAAGAAAGATTTGCCAGAGACTTCGCGGAGGCTGCAGATGCGTGATTTGGATAATTTGTGTGACATAAGTGACATGTCTGATTTGCCTGATTTGCCAGAAGTTAACGAATCTGGTTTAAATGCAGATGAAGTTTCTTATGCTGTGGAAAATGGCGACGTTAACATTACGACTAATCGAACGTCTAGGTCTGTGCTTTCTATTGTGCGCGCAAACGTGTTTACACTTTTTAACGCGATTATCTTTGTAGCAATGGTGGTTGTTCTCGCTACTGGATCTTGGAAAGATGCCGTTTTTGGTTTTGTTATTTTGATTAACACTGGTATTGGTGTTATTACTGAGTTGCGTGCAAAACACACGCTTGATAGGCTTTCGATTCTTGTGGCTTCGCGGTCGATTGTGCGACGAGGCGGAAAGAACGTTTTTATAAACCATTGCGATATTGTGCTTGGTGATTTGTTATGGGTTCGTGCTGGAGACCAGGTTCCTGCAGACGTGCAAGTGCTTGAATCTTGGGGTCTGGAGATGGATGAGTCAATGCTTACGGGCGAATCTGCAACTGTACGTAAGGCTGCAGAGGATCGTGTATATTCTGGCTCTACCGCTGTTTCTGGTGTTGCTTTGGCTCGTGTTACGGCTGTGGGTGGCAACAGTTATGCTGCTAGATTGGCTGCTCAAGCAAAGGTTTACACTAAAACAATTTCGGATTTGAGCCGCGGAATTAACACGATTTTAAAGTGGATGACGATTGTTGTTGTGCCTCTTTGCGCTTTGCTTGTATGGTCTCAGATTAGTAAGGTTGGTGGTTTTGCGCTTGCGTGGCAGACTGGCAATTGGCGTAGTGCCGTGGTTTCTGCTGTCGCTGGTGTTGTTGGCATGATTCCAGAAGGTCTTGTGCTTTTAACTTCGCTTAATTTTGCTGTTGCTGCTATGCGCCTCGCTCGAAAAAAGACTCTGATACAAGAGCTAGAATCTGTGGAAACTTTGGCGCGAGTGGATTGTTTGAATTTGGATAAAACTGGCACTATTACGGATGGTGGAATCGCATTTGTAGGCGTGGATTTGCTTGATGACAATTTAAGTGATGTTGCAAAGCAGAGCAGCGCGGATGCTTTCGACTTGAATGATGGTTTGCGCGGTTTTGTAAATCAAGCTTTATTTGATTTGTCTAATGAAGAAAATCCAAATGCTACTGGTATAGCAATTATGGAAGGTCTTGGTAGCAAAGATACCTTTAGCAAAGGTCTTAATGATAAAAATGTTGAAAATCAGGGTGTATCCTCTGGCTGCGTAATAAATAATCGTCTTCCGTTCTCGTCTTCTAGAAAATGGAGTGCTATTAATTACAAGCATAAAGATGGTAGTTTTGAAACTTGGTACATGGGTGCTCCAGAAGTTTTGGTTAGTGCGATCCGTGAGTTTCGTGATTGTTCTGACGGCAATTCTGATTCTAACTATTCTAATATGCGCTCGCATGAGCAGTTTGATCGTATTTTGCATAGTGTAAACGAATATGCTCAAAAAGGTGAGCGTGTGCTTCTCCTTGCTTTAGATGACAGCGATTCATGTGATTCTACTTTTTCTGATTCTCCTACTATTTCTTCTAATGCGCGTCCTGTTGCCTTGGTTCGCTGTTCGGAGAAAATTCGTTCGGATGCTAGACAAACGCTCGCATGGTTTAGGAAACAGGGAGTTAGATGCCGTGTTATTTCTGGCGATAATCCTATAACAGTTGCTGCAGTGGCTGAAAAAGTTGGATTAACCGGCGATTCTAAGCCTGTTGCTATGGATGCTAGGAATCTTCCTAAAGATGTTAATCAGCTTTCTCAGGTGCTTGAGAATGTTGATGTTCTTGGTCGTGTTTTGCCAGATCAAAAAAAGGCAATTGTTCAGGCTCTGCATGCTAAGGGTCATGTTGTTGCTATGACTGGCGATGGTGTTAACGATACTCTTGCGCTTAAAGAAGCGGATTTGGGTGTAGCTATGGGGAATGCTGCTCCTGCAGCTAAGGCTGTGGCTCAAGTTGTGCTTGTTGATTCGTGTTTTTCGCATCTTCCAGACGTGGTTGCTAGGGGTCGTCAGGTTATGGCAAATATGGAGCGTGTTGCAGGATTGTTCCTTGTTAAAACTGTGTATTCTGCACTTATTTCGGCTGGTGTTGTTCTTCTTGGTCTTCACTTCCCGTATTTGCCTCGTCACATAACTTATATTGGCTCGTTAACAATTGGTATTCCAGCGTTTTTGCTGGCTTTGGCTCATAATTCAAGACGTTATATTCCAGGGTTTTTGCATCGTGTTGTGCGTTTTGCTCTTCCTAATGGTGTGGCTGTTGCTATATCTGTGTTGGTTACGGCTGTTTTTGCTCCTATGATGTTGGTGCGTGGTTTAGATGCTTCTGGTGTGAGTGCTTCCAAGCTCATTGTTGGTGCAGCCAAGTCTTTGGATGTGACTCGTAGTATTTGTTCGGTTGTTGTTTTTGCGCTTGGTGTAGTGGTTTTAGCTACTGTTTCTAAACCTATTTTTTCTTGGCGTGGAATAATGGTGTTGTGCTTTGCGCTGGCTGGTGTTGTGGGTGTGTTTATACCGTTTGTCGCTCATTTCTTTGATTTGCACATTCCAACTAATGGGAACGATATGTTTGTTATGATTTGTGCAGTAATGTTTGCTTTTGTTGTGTGGATGCTTTTACACTTATTTAGCAGACTAATCGTAAGTTGGTTAGACAACAGTCATTCTTCTGATATTTCTGCTGCAGATATTTCTATGGATGAAGATGCTGATTAGCTTTTATTAGCTTTTATCAACTTTAGTTGGTTTTTGGGTTTTGTAGTGCATTTTATTTTTATGTTGAACGCAACGTATATCGAATCGCTGCGTGTCGTGACTTTGAAATTATGCTTACAATGTATATGTGTTCAGTATTTTAGAAATGTTTTCGATTGGTGTAGGACCTAGTTCTTCTCATACTGTTGGTCCTATGCGCGCTGCGAACGCTTTTGTTACTTCTTTGAAGGAAAGTGGAAAGCTTAATAATGTTGCGCGAGTTCATGTTACATTGTACGGTTCTTTGTCTCTTACAGGTTTAGGTCATGGCACGGATCGTGCTTCTGTTGCAGGTTTGGAGGGTAATTTACCTGACGATGTTGATACAGAACACATGATGACTATTCGCGAATATTGTAAGAAAACTGGTACTTTGACTCTTGCTCATAGTCATACTATTGAATTTGATTACGATTCAGACGTGATTTTTGAAAAGTGGAAGCGCATGGTTGCACACCCTAATGGCATGAGGTTTGTGGCTTTTGATTCTCAAGGTAATACTGTTGACGAGCAAGTTTGGTATTCAATTGGAGGTGGTTTTATTCGCAAAGGTAACGCGAATGATGCAATGGTTGGGTTGCATGATCGCGTTTTAGACGATGCGAATAATGTTGATGATTCTAAGTCTGACTCGACAAATAATTCTGTAAATGGCGATTCTTCCGTAAATTCTTCCAATGATTCAACTGTCCCTTATCCTTTCTCAACTTGTAAAGAGCTTATTTCAATTTGCAAAAAAGAACATAAGAATATAAGTGATATTGTTTGGCAAAATGAGCTTGCTTTGCATGAGGGAGATGCGCATTACGTTCGCTCCTATTTGCTACATGTGTGGAAGGTTATGAGCAAGTGTGTGGAAAATGGTTGTAATTCTAAACAGGAGATTCTCCCTGGAGGACTTGATGTTCCTAGACGTGCTCCCAATATGTATGCGCGTCTTGCCGCTAATTCAGATATGCTTCGTCAGAATCATCGCAGGGCTGATTCAGCTTTAGAAAGCTCCGATTCTGCGTGGGTTAATCTTTTTGCACTTGCTGTTAGTGAGGAGAATGCTGGTGGTGGTCGTATTGTTACGGCTCCTACTAATGGTTCTGCCGGAATTATTCCAGCTGTTTTGCAATATTATTGGCGGTTTGTAGATAGTGCTAGTGAAGATGGAATTGTAAGATTCCTTCTTGCTTCTGGCGCTGTTGGATACCTGTTTAAACGTAATGCTTCGATTTCTGGTGCAGAAGTTGGATGCCAGGGAGAAGTTGGTTCCGCGTGTTCTATGGCTGCTGCTGGATTATGCGAGGTGCTTGGCGGCACTCCTGAACAGGTTGAAAATGCTGCGGAAATTGGTATTGAGCATCATCTTGGTTTGACTTGTGATCCTGTTGGCGGTTTGGTACAGATTCCTTGCATTGAGCGCAATGCTATGGCTGCTAATACGGCGATTAATGCTGTAAGAATTGCTCTGCTAGGTGATGGTTCGCATATTGTTAGCCTTGATAATGCGATTAAAACAATGAAGGAAACTGGTCAAGATATGATGTCTAAGTACAGGGAAACATCTAAAGGTGGACTCGCCGTAAACGTTGTTGAATGTTAGATTGAATTTTAGATTGAATCCTAAATTAAATTTTGGATTAGATTAGGATTTAACTTAGGATTTAACTTTATATTATTGGCATAGGTAGCGGTTGAGTGCTAATCTAAATCACGCTATAAGATTACAGAACTGTTATAATGTTTGAAGTTTTTGGATAATGCTATTAAACATTAGTTGATTTTTGCAAATGTTTTAAGCATTTACATATGGCTGTAAGGGATTGGAAAAGATTATAAAGGAGGGCAATATGGCACAGGATATGCCAGAAGTCGTTGCGGAATTTGGTACTACGCCAACGGTGACGTTCCCAGCGTCTGAGCCGCCAGCGGGGCTTAAGGTTGTTGAGTTAGTAGAAGGTAATGGTCCTTTAGTTCGCGCTGGAGATACTGTGACTGTTAATTATCATGGTGTTGTTTGGGGTGCGGATAAGCCGTTTGATTCTAGCTTTGATCGTCATAGGCCAGCAAGTTTTGGCATTGGCGTTGGTCAGGTGATTCAGGGGTGGGATCGTACTGTTCCAGGTCATAATGTTGGCTCTAGGCTTCTTGTTTCTATTCCGCCTGAGTATGGTTATGGTTCTCGTGGAGTTCCTCAGGCTGGAATTGGTGGTTCAGACACTCTTGTGTTTGTGATTGATATTATTTCTACGCGATGAATATTGCGTGTGGTTGATTTTTAATTTGCTGTTTTATTCTTTGTTCTTTATTAAGGAGATTACAAAATGGCTGAAGAAAAAACGATTTTGTTGACTAAGGAAGCTTACGATAAGCTCAAGGAAGAATTGGCTCATCGCGAAGGCGAGTATCGTGATGAAATTACTGAACGTATTGCTGCTGCGCGAGCTGAGGGCGATTTGTCTGAAAATGGTGGTTATCAAGCTGCTCGTGAGGAGCAGGGCAAAAATGAGGGTCGTATTAACGAGCTTATTGTTAAGCTTCGTAATGCTAAGATTCTCGAAGCTCCAGAAGCTGGCAGTGTTGGGAATGGCTCTCTTGTAACCTTGGAGCTTGCTGGCCGAGAAATGACTTATGTACTTGGCTCTCGCGATATTGCTGTTGCTACAGATTACGATGTTATTAGTCCAGAATCTCCAATTGGTGCTGCAATAATGGGCGCTAAAGCAGGTGATACTGTTAGCTATTCTGCTCCAAATGGTCGTGAGATTTCTGTAACTATCAAGGATTCTCATCCTCTCGCATAATAAATTTTTATGTGACAGGAAAGTTCATTTTTTAATCGCTGTGATTTTAAAGCTCTTATAGCTGCTAATCACAGCGATTTTTTTTTATTATTTGTTTTACATATTGAGAGAGTATTTGTAATGTTTTGCGTTTGCTAGAAATTTAGTTCTAGTTCTGCTTAAAACGTTAAATTTTTCTTAAGATAGTAACAACTTTACCCATTATTTTTGCGTGTGATCCATCGATAGGTGAATACGCTGGATTGTGTGGCATAAGCCAGACGTGACCATTGTCTTTTCTAAACGTTTTTACAGTAGCCTCATTATCTAGCAGTGCGGCAACTATATCTCCATTTGTTGCTTCATTTTGTTCTCGTACAACAACGTAATCTCCATCGCAGATTGCTGCATCGATCATTGAATCTCCATGCACTTCTAGCATAAATAGATTTCCGCTTCCAGTAAGTCTTTCTGGCAATCTCATAACATCTTCAACGTGTTGCTCTGCTGTTATAGGTGTTCCAGCTGCAATTCTCCCAACAAGTGGTACGTCGTGTGAGTGAATCAATGAGTCGTTGTTGTATATGCTTACATCTACTGCTGATTTTGTAATCAGTGTATGAGCTTTCTCCTTATTTTTCTTTAAGAAATCTCCAATAACCTCAATGGCACGCCCTTTATTGGCGCTTATTCTTATTAGTCCTTTCATTTCTAAGGCTTGCAATTGATGTTTTACGGAAGAAGGACTTCTTAAGCCTACAGCTTCGCCTATTTCTCTAAATGATGGAGGAAATCCATGTTCTTCAAGGCAATTTTGTATGGCATCCATGATTTTGCGCTGACGATCTGTTAGCGGTTCTGTGTTGTGCGCCGCGGAATCACTAATCTCGTTTGTGTTGATATTCATGGTGTCTCCTTTCGATGATTTTATTCTATGACAAACTTGCAAAAAAATCAAACATATGTTCGACACGCCGTTGCATCTTTAGAACAGATGTGTCAAGATTGATACACCTGTTCGATAGAACAAATGTTCATATGGATTTATATTGATTTAAATTTGTGAGAAAGGGTAATTATGCATAAGAGATCAAAAGCAACTGGTGCTTTATATAGTCAGTTTGCGAACAACGGTACTTGCGTAGATAAAACTTGTTTAAAGCGAAATAAGTATAGTAAATCTTTTATTAGATTTATTGTTTTTGTTGCTTTAGTGTGTTTTGCATGGATTATTTTTACTCCAAAGCCAGCAGTTTCTGCAGTGTCAAAATCTTTTGTAACATACACTGTTCGTCCTGGAGATACTTTATGGAGTTATGCAAAAACTATAACAAACAAAGACAGTAATATTTCTGATTCTGTAGATTATCTCATGCAAATTAATAATTTAGATTCAGCAGATTTAGAAGTAGGTCAGTCTATAAAAGTGCCGTTTATATATGATTAATCAATGTAGATAATTTTATTCGATAGTTAAATAGTTAAAATATGGAGGTTTATATGGATTGGATTTGCGAATGTGACTCGTATGATGAAGATCATAACAATGTTGTATTTATGGCTTCGTCGATATATGAAACAAGGGTACGAGTAATTGCAGATATGGTTTTATATCCATCAATTCAGGTATTTATTGGTAAAATTTATCAAGAATATGGACAAAAATATGAAAAAATCGATTTATTTATATAACAAATATTAAAGCATATATAACATATTTTAATAATTTTTAGTATGCTAGATGTATGCATTGTCCTTTTTGTAAGAATTCCGATACTAAGGTTATCGATACGCGAATTAGTGAAGATGGATATTCGATTCGTCGCAGACGTGAATGCCAGATGTGTGGCAACCGCTTTACGACAGTTGAAACTACCCAACTGCTTGTTATGAAACGATCTGGTTCAATTGAGCCATTCGACCGAGCAAAGGTGGTTGCTGGTGTAGGAAAAGCTTGTCAGGGTAGACCTATAGACTCTGAAGCTTTAAAGACGTTGGGAATGGAAGTTGAAGCTGATTTGCGTGCTCGCGGATTAGCGCAAGTTACATCTGAAGAAGTTGGAAAAGCAATATTGAAACCATTGCGAGAACTGGATGAGGTAGCTTATCTTCGTTTTGCTAGTGTATATCAGAACTTCGCTGGCTTGAAGGATTTTGAACAAGCCATTGAGGATCTTAAAAAGAGTAAGCAATAACCCTTCTTGTTTGACCCATATATTTCAATAGGTCAAACAATGTACTAGGTTATTCGGGTTTAGTGTTTTTGTGTTTATTTTGAAAAATCAGCATCATCTTGTGTGCGCAAGATGACTAATCGCTGTGTTGGTCTTGTCATAGCAACGTACAGATTTGCTGCTGCTGTAAGCATAGATGCTGCTTCTTGTTCTATTTTAGAAGGTTGCATCAGAATTACGGCATCGTATTCTAATCCTTTAACGTATTCAGGCGTGCAAACGCTAATCTGACTATCGTCTGAATTCTGTTGAAGTATACGATTGTATTCTTTATCGGAAAGATTTTTACGAAGAGTATCTTTAACGATTTTATCAGTATGGTCTAATAGTTCATTAGGAACTATTATCGCTACGCGACCACTTCCATCTTCTGATACGAATTCTTTAAACAAATCAATGCAATATTTTGAAAGTGTTCTATCTAGTTCATCTTGATGCTTAAGTGTATGGGTAACAAGAGAATCAGGAACAGATCGTACAGCATTGACTGTGGAAATGTACAATCCAGAGTTGTTTGCCACTTTTCCTGCAGCATCTGAAACTTCTTTAGGGTTACGATAATTAATGGTCAACTCGTAAAGATCCCAGTTTGCATCTCCAAACAGTGAGCTCATATTCTTTTGCCAATGATGCGTTCCACCTAAAGCGGATGTTTGAGCAACATCACCAACGATTGTAAATGATCTGGAAGGGCAGCGACGGATTAGCATTCGCCAATCCATTGCTGTAAGCTCTTGAGCTTCATCTACAACTACATGACCATAAGTCCACTCTCTATCTGACGCAGCAAGATTGGCAACCATGCTTGTATCGTCACCTTGAATGTTCTCTATGAGCATATCTGCGGTGACGATTCCATTTCCAATGCCATTTTGAGCAAGTGTTTCAGAAGCGTATTGCTGCTCTTCGAGCTTTTTGCGAGCATTTGCAGCATTTTGTGCCTCAACTTTTGGATCTGCACCTAGAAGCTCCATAGCCTCATCAAGAAGCGGTATATCAGAGCGAGTTAGAGGACTACCTTTTGGTCTAGTTAATACACAAATATCGTCTTCACTTAACCAAGGAGCATATATGCGAAGTTGTTCAGGTTTAGAAAACAGCTGGTCAATAAGCCACGTGGCAGTCATAGGGAGCCAAGCAAGATTCAGAGTAATCTTAAGTTTCTCTTCCATACGAAGCTGAGATGTAATATCGGATATTTCAGACTGCGAAGGAGTGTAATCTAACTGTTCTAGGTATCTATTTCTAAGTGAACTTATAACTGACTTTACGAAGGTTTTGCGAGCCTGATTATGAGGTTGGTGTGTTCGTTGAGCATCTGATTGTGCAAGCTCAATATCCTCTCTTTTGAGTTGTACAGCAAACCCGTTTATGCGTAGCGTTGGTAAATCTTTAGGAACACGTATTCTTGCACAAACAGCGTTCTGAATAACGTTTTTCATGCGATACATTCCCTTAAGCTTTGCCGCATGTGGAGTATCTTCTGCAACAGCATGAACATTTGGGATCAAATCAGAAATTGTTCTACTTACAACACCAGTTTCACCCAAAGAAGGCAAAACTTGATCTATATATCTTAAGAATGCCGAGCTTGGTCCTACAATCAGAACGCCTGATTTTTCAAGTTTTCTACGATGTGTATAAAGAAGATATGCTGCCCTGTGCAATGCTACTGCGGTTTTGCCAGTACCAGGTCCACCTTGTACAACAATAGTATGGTCAAGAGGAGCGCGAATAATGCGGTCTTGTTCAGCTTGAATAGTTGCAACAATATCCGTCATTTTTCCAGTTCTACGAGAACCTAGTGAAGCTAGTAAAGCACCTTCGCCTGTTAGAGTTCCCTGCTTAGAAGCCTTGTTTACCTCGTCTGCATGAATATCAAGAATCTCGTCTTCAACTCCAACAACCTCGCGGAATTTAAGAGTTATATGCCTACGCATAACGATGTTTCCATGGTGACGTGGCGTCGCCTCATAGAATGGTCGCGCAGCTTCTGCTCGCCAATCTGTAAGAATAGGATCGTGATTTTCACTGAGTAGACCAATCCTACCTATGTAGTGTCTTGTTCCTTCGCGATCGTCAAGTCTTCCAAACACAAGCCTGTCTTCTACGGCTCTAAGTTGAGTTAACCGATCCTCATACATTGTTGCAAATGAATCACGTTCGGTGCGCTGAGTAGGCGACCCGTGTGATCCTGCAGCTCGTACAGCGTCAAGTCTTGTACGAACCGTAGAGCGCAAGTCATCTAAGCGTCCGTAAGCGCAATCAACTGCTTGTTGTTCTTCGCTAAGTTGTGAGGAGTACGTAGACATTTGTGTCCGTTCTTCTTAAATGTTGAGCTAAAAACTAGGCGTTTAAGTATATCTCGAGGCTTATACACGGTATTTTCTAAGAAAGTTTTTGCGACGAATGCATAAAGTGGCACTTTTATGAAAAAAAATATTATTTTTTTATAAAAAGTGGGGATTTTTGGTGAGGAATGGGGTAAAATGGTGAACGATGTGCAAGTGGCATATTGCATGTTGAAAAGGAGGTGGAGTTATGGCTCGTAATAATGCGGATGATAATGCGCAGAATAAAGCCAATTCCTCCTTTATGCATGCTCAAAATCTCTCTGACAGTGATTCACAAAATATTGCTCAAGCTAATGCTCAGGAAATGCATATGCCAATGCAAAATCCTCAAGCGTACGCTCAGCCTTATTATGTGATGCCACAGATGTATCAGCCACAGCAGATTCCGCCAATGCAGCAGATTCCTTTTGCGCAACCCATTAGCCAGGCTCCATATTCGGCTTTTAATTCCACTCCTTTACCGACTAATGAAGATTCTCGTGGTAATGGCATAAGCAATCAGAATCAGCAACAGAATCAAACCCCAATTCTTCTTGGTACATATGCTCCAAAAATTGATGGAAAAGGTCGTGTAGCTTTACCAGCGAAATTTAGATCTCAATTAGGGAATGGTTTTGTTATGGCGCGCGGTCAGGAACGTTGCGTATACGTACTGCCAATGCAAGAGTTTCAACGTATTACAACGCAGATTCAGCGCACATCTATGAGCAATAAGTCTGCAAGAGACTATTTGCGAGTGTTTCTTTCTGGCGCTGTAGATCAAGAACCAGATAAGCAGGGACGCATAGTAGTTCCACCAATGTTAAGAGATTACGCAAATCTTGGAGACGAGATTGTTGTAATTGGTGTTGGCACTCGCGCAGAAATATGGAATAAGTCTGCTTGGAACGAATACCTTGCAGATCGTGAGCAAGATTATGCAGATATTGCAGATGATGTTCTTCCGGCGGTGATCCAATGAAAGGTGATCCGATGAAGGACTTATCTACAATACACGCACCAGTATTGCTCGACGATTGTGTAAATCTAGTATCTCCAGCGTTAAACCACAAGAATTCTGTTGTTGTGGATTGCACGCTGGGTCTTGCTGGTCATGCAACAGCTTTTCTTAAAGCGGCTCCTCTTGCAACGCTTGTAGGCATAGATAGAGATGGCGAAGCTCTTGAGCTAGCTACGAAAAGAATGCGTGAAGAAGGATTAGACGAACGTTTTATTCCAGTACATGCAGCATTTGATGAAGTCGACAAAGTTCTTGAAGATTTAGCAATCTACCATATTGATGCAGCATTTATGGATTTGGGACTTTCTAGCTTGCAAATAGACGAAGAAGATAGAGGATTCTCATATTCTCACAACACTGCATTAGATATGAGAATGGACACTACACAAAGCATAACAGCTGCGACTATTCTTGCGACTTATGATTCGCATAAGCTTGCGAATATTTTCCGAGAATATGGTCAAGAGCGTTTTTCTGGTCCAATAGCTCGCAAAATTGTTCAAGTTCGTGAAGAGACTCCGATTACCACATCTGGTCAGCTGGTTGAATTAGTTGATAACGTTATTCCTCGTTCTCATCGTGCTCCAGGAAACCCAGCTAAGAGAGTTTTCCAAGCTCTTCGCATTGAGGTTAATGGAGAATTAGACAAACTTGCTAGGACACTACCAAAGTTGGCTCTGCGTTTAAATCAAGGTGGCAGGATTGTTGTTGAATCTTATCATTCGCTAGAAGATATTGCGGTTAAAAGATTCATGAACAATGGCTTAGAAGTAGATGTTCCAGCGAATATGCCTATTGTTCCAGCAGATGCACAGCCTTTCTTTAAGGCGCTAACTAGAGGAGCTGTAAAAGCATCTAAGGAAGAAATAGCAAATAATACTAGGTCTTCGTCTGTTCGCTTGCGTGCAGTGGAACTGATTCGAGATATTCCAGAACGTTGGATTAAGGAATTTGAATCTATTTCTAGAGGTATTGAAGAATCATCTAATTCTTCGACTATACGATTTGCACATAAAAAAGGGGGTAGGTTCTAATGATTAAACCATTAAAAAACCGTGCTCCTGGATTGTCTACTGTTACTGCAACAGCAGCTCCTGCAGGTCGTGTAAAAGAAAAAGTTGTTGGAGATTCAAGGAAAAATCGTGTTCTAAAATCCCTTCCATTGGTATTTAGCGCATCAGACCGCAGATCTTACACAGTAATGAACCGCTTGCATAAGGTTATAGAGTGGAGCAATACTCGTAAAGCGCCTCTTTTTAATGTGATTATCGTTGTTTTGTTCTTAGTAATCACTCCTACAACATCTCTATTGTTGCGCACAAAAATGGCAGAAATATCTTTTGAACAGGCTGCTACACAATCGAGTATTTCTAGGCTTCGTCAAGATGTAGAAACAGCGCAAACAAAATTAGATACTTTAGAGGCGGATCTTCCAGCAAAAGCGCAAACGATGGGAATGGTTCCGCAGCAAGGTGCAATAACCGTTGATTTAAGCGATTATGCAAATAAAAAGAAAGCTGAAAAAGCAATGCTTGATGCTAAGAAAGCTCAAACACAGGCTAGTTCTAAGAATCAAAAGTCGCAGCCCAAACAGCAGGCGCATGATTCACAACAATCTAAACAACAATCTAAACAACAAAAACCAAAGGATAAGGAGAAACATTGATGAGCCGCCAAATCAAGCAACGTTTCGCCAAATATTCAGGCAAAGTTAATGGAGTTGTTAATTCTATTAAAGACAAAGTTAATAGAACAAGCAATTCCAGTGGATTTTCAAAAACCAGTAAGTCTCTAAAAGATGGTATTAGTCGCGTTTTTAGCTTACTGAAGCTGATTAAAAGAAAATCGCAATTTACAAGGTTTAAAAAGGCCAGCACATACAATGCGAATTCTTATGAGGCTTACGGATCCTATAATCGGTCTGCTGCTAATAAGACTGCTGCGATGAATAGCACAGTTTTTGCAAAGAAGTGCGTAATTGTTGCAATTATTTTTGCGTTTGTTGCAACATGTGCAATAGTAAAACTTAGTTTTATACAGCTTATTAATGCTCGTTCTACTGCTCAGGCGGCTCAAGCAGAACGTATTAGGACAAAACCAATTCTTGCTAGAAGAGGTCGTATTTTAGATACAAACGGTTCAGTTCTTGCTCAAAGTGTTGAAAGATACAATATAATTGCTGATCCTATGAATGCGCAGGCGTTTAAACCTACTCCTTGCACAAAACAAACTGCTGGTAATTGTCATTCGATTAATGGTAAGGATGTTGAAGGTACTGGTGCCGTGGCGGTGGCACGTCTTTTAGCTCCAATTCTTCATATGAGCTCTGTTGAAATCGGCGGAAAGATTTCTGGATTGGGTCGTTACGCAGTTATCAAGAGGAATGTGAAGCCTTCTGTTAAGCGTGCAATTGACAAACTCAACCTTTCTGGTTGTGTTTATGCGGAAAACAGTAGTGAACGAGTGTATTCAAGTGGTCCTATTTTGGGTGCCCTAATTGGTTCTGTCAAAGATGCCGAAGAAAGCTCTAGACCAGAGGCAAAGGGTAGAAGAGGCGAAATAGGTGAATCTGGATTAGAGCTTTCGCAAGATAAAGTTTTAACTGGTACAGATGGATATCAAAAGTATCAGGGAAACAATGTTGGAAATGAGAAAATTCCTGGCACTGTTAGCGAATATAAAGATGCTGTAAATGGTAATGACATAAAGTTAACCATTGACAGCGATGTAGATTGGTACGTTAAAAAAGTTCTTCTTGACGGAATGAAGCAGTACAAAGCTGGATGGGGAATTGCTGTTGTTCAGGATATTCGCACTGGTGAGATTCTTGCGTTAGAAGATACTGACGATATTAAAGCTGGTTCTTCAGCTGCTAGAGCATCTGTTTCTAAAGCGGTTAGCCAGATCTTTGAGCCAGGTTCTATAGGCAAAGTGTTTGCCATGGCTGGAATGGTTCAATCTGGTGCGCGTCAACTCAGCGACAAATTCTCAGTTCCAGGGACAATAGACAAACAAGGTCAGGTTTTCCATGATTCTCACAGTCATGGTATTGAACGTTTAACATTAGCTGGAATTTTAAAGGAATCTTCTAATGTTGGCATGATTTTAGCTGGCGAAAAATATCCTAATAACAAGCGTTATGAGTTTTTGTCTAAGTTTGGAATTGGGCAATATACTGGTTTAGGTTTACAAGGTGAATCTCCTGGTCTTCTTCCAAGCGTACAAGCATGGGATGGTCGTAAGCAAAACACTGTTTTGTTTGGTCAGGGTTATGCCACTAACGCTTTGCAAATTACTAATGCTATTGCGACTATTGCGAACAAGGGTGTAAGGCTCCAACAGTCAATAATCAAATCTGTAATAGATCCTCATGGACGTGTTTCAGAGCACAAGAGACCTCAGGCAACTCGCGTTTTGGATGAACATGTAGCATCGCAAATGTTGAATGCTATGGAAAGCACAGCGGAATCTTACAAGAACTTTATATCAATTAATGGATACCGTGTTGCTGCTAAGAGTGGTACTGCAGAAGTAGCGGGATTCGGTGGAGGATTAAGTTCTATCGTTGCAGATTGTGCTGGAGTCATTCCTGTGGATAATCCACGATTTGCTATTACAGTGGCATTAAGTAATCCTCAGGGAACTTTCGGCGTTGTTGCAGCAGCACCTCTTTTGAAAGCAATTGGAGAATTCTTGATGCAAAAGTATGATGTTCCAGTTTCTACTCCTCGTAGCAACCCTATTGCTGTAGAATGGTGATATACAACAAATAAGGGCGAGTGCGAGTATGAATGCTGTTGATGAATTTTCCAGAACCAGAGTGACGCTTGGTTTTGCTGCTGAACAGTATGGTTTTGAGGTAATTCCTTCCTTTGCATCTGGTGTGACTATTACATCATTAGCTTGTGATGTTAGAAGTGTTAAACCAGGTTGTCTTTTTGTTCCTTCATCTCGAGTAGATAAGAGACAATTAGAGGCTGCTAGAGATGCTGGAGCGTATGCTGCAATGGTTCCTCCAGAGTTTAGATCTGAAGCAATGAGTGTAGGCATTCCTCTGCTGGTATCTTCTAATAATCCAATAACTCTCGGTAAGCTAGCTTGTGATGTTAATTGCGATCCGTCATCTTTTATAGCAACTTTTGCAGTTGCAGGAGATAGTGATGATGAGATTTACGCAAATGTTATACGTTTGGCTGATTTTCTTCATATGCTCGGCAATCCAGTTGGTATTATTAGTGCAGCTGGGTCTAGCTCTCTTCAAAGAGAGTTAGATTTAGAGTATCCTATGGGAATAATTGATATACAGCATAACTTGTCTGTGTGTGTAGAAGATGGCGCTGCAGCTGTTGTAATAGCATTAAATTCTGCAACTCTTAGTAAAGATGCATTGCAGTCTGTTAACGTTGATGTCCTTGGAGTTGAAAGCAATAATGCTTTAGCAATGGCTGGAAGCCTTGACTTATATGCAAGCGACTCTTCTTATTCTGATCCTTACTCTAATACTTCAAAATTTGATAGTCATGCAAATCATGCAAGTCATGCAGATGATAATGCAGATAATCATTCATATAATAAAAAGAAGTATGATTCTGATACTACATTAAATCAGAATTCAAAATCGCAGCAAAAAGTCGAATCACTTAATTCCGATAGTGAATCTCATAGTGAATCCGATAGCGTATCTGATATTTCTTCTTATAGAACTTCTGCTAATAAATCTGATAAACATTACGAAAATAGTTTTATCAAAAATCAAAATGATGATTCCGCTATAGATGAAGAAAGTATGAAGTCCGCGCGACCAGTAATAAGTTTTTATACTCTTCAACAACGTTATGGGTTTGTAAGTCATGAAAGATCTTATTGCGTTATGCGTTCCCGTGAATCAGATGAGTTAGCTGCTTTAGCAGATCAGATTGGTGGCAAGGATGTTCACAAACATCTTTCTCTTTCAATAGCGATGGTTCTTGCAGCTGGAGTTAGAAGAGGAACTATTAAAAGCGCGTTACGAGTGTCTCATGAATTAAAGTAGTGTTAATTAAAGTAGTGTTCAGAAACGTGTTGATGATTAATAGATTTGTTGCAAAGCAAATGAAACCAATGTTGGGAAAATAACGAGGTTATGATGCAAAATAAGACTTTGGGCAATAATACAACGACCAATAATATGCGTATGATGCCTATGAGTGTTAGAGAAGTAGCTGCTGCGGTTAATGGCAGACTTTTTATAGGTGGTTGTTTAGTAAAAGAAAACCATAGTATTACTTCTGAGAAATTTTGCATAACAGATAATGATGTTGTTATTTCAGATAATGATGTTGTTATTTATGCAACAAGTGATTCTCGTAAAGTTGTGGATTCTTCCATATTTGTAGCAATACCAGGCGATCGTGTTGATGGTCATGATTTTGTTCAAAAAGCTGCAGAACTTGGTGCAAAAATTGCAATAGTGGAGCATTTTGTAAAGTTAGATGAGTCTAATAATAGTAAAATTGCTCAAATAGTTGTTGAAAATTCGGTTGAAGCTCTTGGACTTTTAGCAAAACACAATCTTGAGCGTCGCCGCGCGTTAAATACACCATTTAGTATTATCGGCATAACTGGTTCAGTAGGAAAAACCACTACAAAAGATATGCTCAAGGCTCTTCTTTCAACGCTCGGTAACACTGTTGCACCAATTGGATCTTTTAATAATGAAATTGGTTTGCCGTTAACATCTTTGCAAGTAAATGAAAACACGAGATTCCTTATTGCAGAAATGGGAGCAAATCATGTTGGCGAAATCGCAAAACTAACCACAATAGCTCCTCCTGATTTAGCTGTTGTATTGAAGGTGGGTGTTGCGCATTTAGGTGAGTTTGGTTCTGTAGAAAGAATTGCTCAGGCAAAAAGTGAGATTGTTAGAGGTCTTGTTGCACACGGAATAGCAATTTTAAATGCTGATGATTTTCGAGTATCTGCAATGCGTTCTTTAGCTGATCAAGATAAATTGCGTTGGTTTGGTAAAAACACCAATACGGAAGGTGATTTTGACGCATCTAACAATGGCAATTACCAATTGTCTGCAAGTGATATTTCATTAGATGAAATGGGTTGTGCAGAATTTGTTCTTAATGAGAAGAATGAGGATAAGTTTAAAAACTCAGTTAGAGTCCATCTTGCTATACAGGGACAGCATAATGTTATGAATGCAATGGCTGCTTCTAATGTGGCAAGATATTTTGGAATGAATCTTGAGAGTATTGCTAAAGTTTTGCATGAAGTTTCGCATATTAGTCCGCATAGAATGCAGCTTTCTAAAATTTCTAACAATAATAATGTTTTTACGCTTATTGACGATTCATTCAATGCAAACCCTGATTCCATGAAGGCTGGAATTGATGGATTGTGTTCTTATGAAAATCATGACTTACATAATTTAAACGTTAATGCTGAAGAAGATCTAACAAGTAAAAAGAATAATATTTTTAGAATAGCAGTTCTTGGATCTATGTTAGAGCTTGGTTCTAATGAGAATAATATGCATGAATCAATAGGCGAATATGTTGCAAAGCATAATATTGATGCGCTAATAGCTGTTGGTTCTAAGTTTGATAAAAAATTAGATGAACTAGCTGGTTGCATTTATAAAGGTGCTAAAGATAATTGGCAGAATAAGAGCCTTGATGTTGAAAATGGCGTATATTTTGTTCATGATTGCACTGAGGCGGATAACGTTGTGTGGAACCTTGTGGCCGCGCATTCGAGTAGTGTTGTGTTATTGAAGGGGTCTCATGCTTCAGGCTTGAGCGTGTTAGCTGAACGCTGGTCTAAACTTAATGAGAGTCTTAATGAACATACGGAGGTTAACCTGTGATTGCGCTTATCGTGGGAATTGTGGTATCGCTGATTGTTACTATTGTCGGTACGCCGCTTTTAATCCGCTTAGTACACCGTTTAAATTACGGTCAGTACATTCGTCAGGACGGTCCACAATCTCATTTAGTTAAACGTGGAACTCCTACAATGGGAGGTGTTGTTATAAACCTTGCTGTTGTAGTTGGTTGGGCTGCTTCTGCTCTTTACAGATACTTCTCTGTTGGGCGTACTCCATCTTGGTCTGCGGTTCTTGTGCTTTTTGCAATGCTTTCTATGGGTTTCCTTGGGTTCATTGATGACTTTGCAAAAGTTCGTAAAAAACAGAATCTTGGTCTTTCGGTTCGTGCAAAGCTGGTTGGTCAAATTATTTTTGCAAGCATTTACGCACTTTTGGCTCTAATGCTACCAACTCAGTCTGGTATTGCTAGTGCTCAGGCTGGTATGAGCTTTATTGAAAAACCATTCCTTGATTTTTCAATGTTTGGGCAAGTCGTAGGAATTGTGGTTTTTATTATTTGGGTTAACTTCTTGATGGCGGCTTGGTCTAATGCTGTAAATCTTACAGATGGTTTAGATGGTTTAGCTTCTGGCTCTTCAATGATTGCTTTTGCTGGTTACGCTATGATTGCGTTCTGGGAAAGTTACCACGTTAAAGGTGGCGGTCATTTTGGTTTCTCGTACGCAGTATCTGACCCTCTTGATTTGACTATTATTGCTGTTTGTGCAGCTGTTGCCTGCTTTGGATTCTTATGGTACAACTCAAATCCTGCTCAGGTATTTATGGGAGATACGGGATCATTGGCATTAGGCGGTCTTTTTGCTGCTCTTTCTATAGCTACTCATACCGAGTTCCTAGCTGTTATTTTGGGCGGATTATTTGTTATAGAAGCATGTAGTGATGTAATTCAGGTTGGATGTTTTAAGCTTACGCATAAGCGAGTGTTTAAAATGGCTCCTATACACCATCATTTTGAGCTTGTTGGCTGGGCGGAAGGTAAAGTCGTTGTTCGTTTTTGGATGATTGAGCTTATGTTTGTACTTTCTGCATTGATGATGTTTTATGCGGATTGGGCTGGTCATTCTGGGTTACTGATTTAACGATTAGTTCTGACTTAACGATTAGCATTGACTTAGTAATTGAGTATCTACTTGGTAATTGGTGAGGGTTAAATAAATATGAGCAGCGTTGCAGAAGATTGCTTGCTTAGGGAATTGTCGTTCCACAAGAAGTTCCCATTCAATAATGTTCTTGTGGCGGGTCTTGGTGTTTCTGGCATTGGTGCTGTAGAAGTGCTTAAATCTGTTGGTGCTACAGCGATTACTGCAGATGAGCGTAAGGAAGAGGCTCAGGTACACGATTTTTCCAAGATTGATTGGGATAATATAGATGCTGTTGTAACATCTCCTGTTTTTAATCCTCGTACACCTTTTATTCTAGAAGCGCAGAAGCGTAATATTCCAGTTATTAGTGAAGTGGAGCTTGCTTGGCTTGTTCGTGTAAACTCAGATAAAACCAATAATCCTGCACCTTGGGTTGGAATCACTGGTACGAATGGAAAAACTTCCACTACAGAGATGACTTCCGAAATGCTAACTGCTTGTGGTTTTGATGCTCCTGCAGTAGGAAATATTGGAAAATCGGTTTCTCACGCTGCTATGGAATCAGAACATGATGTTTTGTGTGTAGAATTAAGCTCTTTCCAGCTTCATTTTACTAATTCGATGAGATTAGATTGTGCAGCTATTACTAATATTGCTGCGGATCATTTAGATTGGCACGGTGGGATTGAAGCTTACGCAAAAGACAAGTCTAAAGTTTTTAATGGGGTTAAAAAGGCTCTTGTTTATAATGCTCAGGATCCTAGAGTAAGTGAACTTGCAAGTAACGCTCAAGTAGAAGATGGTTGTAAGAAAATTGGTTTTACACTTGAACCTCCAGAATCTGGAGAAATAGGTGTTGAAAATGGTTGGATTGTAGATAAGAGTGGTGTTGCTGGCGGAAAAGTTGGAGATCCAGTTAAATTAGTGGAGCTAAGGGATCTTAAGCATTTATGCGAACCAGACGGAAGCGTATATCCTCATCTTCTTGCAGATGCTTTGACTGCTTTAGCTCTTACATTAGGGTTGAATCCAGATGTTGAAAATGCTGTAAAAGCTTTGTGTAACTTTGCTCCAGGAGGTCACAGGATTCAAACTGTTGCAACTTTAAATGCTAACGATAATCTTCCTGAACACTCGATTCGTTTTGTAGATGATTCAAAGGCTACTAACGCTCACGCTGCAGCAGCATCTATTTCTAGTTTTGGTAAAAAATCTGTAATTTGGATCGCTGGGGGGCTTGCAAAAGGCGGTTGTTTTGAAGATCTAGTTAAAGATAATAGAAGTATTATAAAGGCTGCTGTTGTGATTGGTGTAGATCAAAAACCGATTATAGAAGCTCTTAATGCTAATGGAAAAGATATTCCAGTAACTATTGTTTCTCCAGATGGAACAGGTTGTGAATCTTTTGATTATGCGGATGATTCTGTTCTTAAAAAAGTGGAAAACGATAAGACTATTAGCCCAGATCCTTCTCTAGGTCAAAAAGTTATTTCTACAGCAGTTGATGCTGCCGGACGCTATGCAAAACAAGGAGATGTTGTGTTGCTGGCTCCAGCGTGTGCATCAATGGATCAGTTTGTGTCTTATGCGGATCGCGGATCTCGTTTTGCTAAAGAATCTGAGCGATGGGTTAATAGTCATGAACGTGAATAGCAAAAAATCTAATCCTAACAATGCTAATAAAAAGCCTTTGCGATTGTTTTCTTCTAGTAAAAAACAGCGTTCTACTAAATCGTCAAGAGCGTATGAAACTTTTAATGAAAACAGTCATGCTTTTAAACAATACGTTGGTATTCGTAGCATATTTAATCCATTATGGTGTTTGTATGGTTTAAGAATATCTGTTGCAATGCTTTCTGTTTTCGGCTTATTTATGGTTTTTTCAAGTTCCTCAGTGACTATGATTACTTATGGAGCAGGTCCTTGGGGTTCTGGAATAAGTCAATTGATTTATTGCATTATTGGATTTATTGGTTATTTGATTGTTTCTCGTCTTCCAGTCGATTTCTATAAAAGTAAGATTATTATTATTTACGCAATATCTGTTTTTATGCAATTTTTGACTTTTGTGCCAGGAATTAGACATGAGGTTAATGGTAATGCTAGCTGGATTAAAATAGGTCCTTTTACAATGCAGCCCGCAGAAATAACCAAGTTAGCTATATGTATTTGGCTTCCTATGGCTCTTGTACTGGCTAAAAAAGCTTATGAGCGTGTTCAAATGCGCGCATACATTCCGTCTGTAGTGGCTCTCGGAGTTTCATTGCTTCTTGTTGTTGCTGGTAAAGATCTTGGTACTGCGTTGATTATTCTTCTTATAGCCGTAGTCGCATTTTATATAGGAGGATTCCCTACAAAGTGGCTCGTTATCGCTCTTATATCTGCATCTGCAGCTGTTTTATTGTTGGTTGTTACTAGTCAAAATCGTATGAGGCGTATTCTTGCGACTATCCATGGTTGTGATGCTAAGTCTATAAAAGGCGTGTGCTTCCAAGCTATTCATGCGCAATATGCTATGGCTTCTGGTGGTCTTATGGGTGTTGGCATAGGTAATTCTCGAGAAAAATGGAATTATTTACCTTATGCTCATAATGATTTTATTTTTGCGATTATCGGCGAAGAAATGGGATTTTTTGTAGCGTCTTGTGTGATTCTTCTTTATATTGTTATTGGATGGTGTTTGTTAACTTCCGCATTGCAATCTCATAGTAAGTTTGTTTCGATATCTCTTATAAGTATTGCTACATGGATTGTAGGTCAGGGTTTAATAAACATATTGGTTGTGGTTCAAGTTCTTCCTGTTATGGGTGTTCCTATGCCGTTTATTTCTGCTGGTGGTTCGTCTTTAGTTATGTGCTTGTTGAGTATTGGTGTTGCGGACTGTTTTATTAGAAGTAACCCTTATATTAAGCCTAGTGTTAATAGCAGTATTAAGTCAGTTTCTAGTGAGGATGACAATAAACGTTAAAGTCTGGTTATTGTCTAATTGTTTAGTCTTAGATTAAAGTTTTAGATTAGGTTAGAAATTATTATAATTAGTGGTTTTAGATTGATTTAAATTTATTTTAGATTCACTCTAGCTCGAATGTAGGTGGTTTATATGGAAGATGTGAACTCTGATTCCTCTGTCGATAATGTCGATGAAGATTCTTTGCATGTTGTTTTAGCAGGGGGCGGAACAGCAGGTCATGTTAATCCTCTTCTTTCTGTAGCTAGCGCGTTAAAAGATTTAGATGAATCTGTAAAAATTAGTGTTATTGGAACTAATGTTGGATTAGAAAAGACTCTTGTTCCACAAACTGGTTTATCGCTTGATGTCATTGAGAAAGTTCCTTTTCCTAGAAAACCTAATTTATACATGTTTAAGTTTCCTTTTAAATGGGTTCGTGAAAAGAATAAGGTTCGTGAAATACTGAAAAAAAGACGCGCTGATGTTGTTGTTGGTTTTGGTGGTTATGCTTCTGCTCCTGTTTATTCGCAAGCTCACAGCATGAGATTGCCTATTGTTATTCATGAGCAGAATGCTCGTGCTGGAATGGCAAATAAACTTGGTGCGCGTTGGGCTAACATGATTGGTTGTGTTTATGATGGCACTGGTTTATGCTCAAAATTAGGTTCGTGCACAAAAGCGTTACGAGTCGGTTTGCCTCTTAGAAAAGCGATATCTGATTTATGCGCACAAATTACACAAGATTCTGATTTAGCTAGGATAGAAGGTGCTAAAAAGCTTGGATTAGATCCAAGTAGACCTATTGTACTTGTTACAGGTGGGTCTTTAGGTGCTAAAAGTTTGAACGATTCTGTTTCTATTGCTGCTGGCGATTTGCTTAAGTGTGCTCAAATAGTTCATCTTACGGGTTCTGGAAAGTCTAAAGAAGTTAAAGATAATGTTGCGCGAGTGGCTGGTCTTAATCAAATAAACGACGTTAAGCCAGAGCATGCAGGTTTAGGTGATTATCATATTTGTGAATATTTGGAGAGGATCGACTGGGCTTTTGCTTGTGCAGACTTGGTGATTTGTAGGTCTGGCGCTGGTACTGTTGCAGAAATATCTGCTATTGGTCTTCCTGCAATTTACGTTCCGCTGCCGATTGGTAATGGTGAGCAGCGTTTTAACGCACAGCCTGTTGTGGATGCAGGAGGAGCGATTATGGTTAGCGATTCTGATTTTACTGTTGATTGGATTCGTGACAATGTGTTGAAATTGCTTGACAATACAAATCGTCTTGAACAAATGCGTGAAAAATCTTGGAAATATGGCATTCGTGATGCTGCGAGTGTAATGGCAAAATATATTCTTGATATTGCAAAAGAAAGCAGAAGATAATTATGGATATTAATATGAATCCTATGCGCTCAGCATTTGAAGCAGACCAGACTATATCTTCGTTAGGCTCTGTTCACTTTATTGGAATAGGCGGAGCTGGAATGAGCGTTTTGGCAGAAATGCTACACGAAGAAGGGGTGGAAGTAAGTGGATGTGATTGTCAAGAAAATGACCACACAAGACGCTTAGAAGAACTTGGAATAAATGTAAAAATAGGTCAAAGTGCAAGTCATATAAAAAATTCCGATATTCTTGTGTATTCTAGCGCGATTAAGCCGAGTAATCCTGAAATTATTGCTGCTTATCAAAATGGTGTGAAACTTGTACACAGAAGCGACATCTTATCCTTGCTTTTAAGTGCTAAAAGGGGAGTAACTGTTGCTGGAGCGCATGGCAAAACTACAACAAGCTCACTTTTAGCACATATTTTGCGAGTTTGTGGTAAAGGTGATCTAGCAGACCCGAGTTATGCGATTGGTGGATCTATTCAAGCACAAGATGGTGGTGAAATAGACGGAGGGCATGCTGGCAGCGGAATCGTTATGGTTGCAGAGGCGGATGAATCCGACGGCAGCTTTGAAAAATATAATCCGTATATTGCAATTGTTACAAATGTTGAAGCGGATCATTTGGATCATTATGGAAATGCGCAAAATTATCGCTCGGCTTTTGTTGAACATTTAAGCCATGCTCTTGGGCATATTGTGATTTGTGCAGATGATGATGGCGCTCGTGCCGTTTTAGATGCTTTAAGCGATGATTCTCTTAAAAAAACAATCGTTTACACAAGTAATAAAGATAATGTTTCTTTGCTGAATGATCGAGTGAAAAGTTTTGTAAAATTTGCCTTTATTGAGCATGAAAGTGAAAAAACGGGTAGCGGAAGTGAATCGTTTGTTATTGAATTTAATGGCGATTTTATAGACGTTAATCTTATAATTCCAGGATTGCATAATGCTAGGAACGCATGTGCTGCTATTATTGCTGCGATGCTTTTAGGCATGAGCCCTAAAGATGCGGCAGATGGTGCTTCTAGTTTCCGTGGGGCTTCTAGGCGATTCGATATTCGTGGGTGTGTTAATGGAGTAACGGTTGTAGACGATTACGCGCATCATCCTACGGAAATAGATGCTCTTTTGCGCGCTGCAAGAAGAAGATATCCGAATGCTAGTATTCGTGTTCTTTTCCAGCCGCATCTGTTTTCTAGAACTCGCTCTTTTGCGCACGAATTTGCATCTGCATTATCTCTTGCAGATGACGTGATCGTCACTGGAATTTTCCCAGCTAGAGAAAAACAGGAAGATTTCCCAGATATTCACGCGTCAACTATTGTTGATGTAGCTAGGAAAGATGATATTACGTCTAATATCGAGGCAGTGGAAGATATGCGTGAAGGTGCTCTAAAATTGGCTAATCGAGCAAAAAATGGCGATGTGCTGTTTACTGTTGGAGCAGGAAGTATCACAGCTATGACATCTGTTATGCTTGAAGCATTGAGTTCCAAAAGTTTGTGAGTTTATAAGAGTTTATAAAATTTTAAAGCAGATAAAAGTCGTAAGCTGATTTAAGAGGTAATGTATGGGGCGTGTGATTTTTAGCAAATCTGAAGGTCGTACTGTATCTAGTACGACTGGAAACGATGCGGAAAATCGTAACCTGATTTCTAAAAAATCATTGCGCAAAAAAGGTAGAACAGCAAAATCGAATTTAACTACATCTGATAGTTCTATTGAGTTTGTTACATCTTCCGTGCCTACAACTGCATCTAAATCTTCTGCGTCTTCTGTAACTGCAGAGTTTTCTGTATCGGGTGAATCTACAAAAAATAATGCTTCTAAGAACACTTTTGTAGATGCTAGGAGACTTTCTGTAGTTGATTTTGTAAAACAGACTTTGCGTTCAACCGCTGGGCCATTAGGTATTGTTTCTAGGCCTAAAGTTATAGATTTCAGTGCTAGAGAAAAAGAAAAAAAGTTCGCTAGTTTACGTACGATTCTGTTGAGATTTCTCTATAGTTTTCTGATAATTGCATCTATAACATTGCTATGTTGGGTTCTATTCTTTTCTCCTGTATTTAGACTTAAGTCTAAAAATATTAGTATTTTTGGCTCTAACGAATGGGTTAGTGAGCAAAAAATTTCGTCTATTGCATCTAATCAGGTAAATAAATCGCTGTTTTTAGTGTCATCTCAAGAAATAATTGAGCAACTTAATAACATACCTGGTGTTACAGAAGCTAAGGTTTCAAAAAAATTCCCTCAAGGATTGCAAATAACGGTTAGAGCGCAAAAGCCTGCTGCGATACTTAAATCTCACGGTAGTGAAAAATTAACAGCTGTTGACGTTAAAGGTAGAGTTCTTAATGCAGTTGAAAATGTTCCTACTACAGGAATTCCAGTTATTGAAGTTACAGACGTTCACAAGAGTTTGAGCAGTAAGGCTGTACGTGAGGCGTTGAAAATTGTAAGTTCTTTGTCTGAAGATTTTCGTTCACATGTAATGCGAGTCAGTGCCAGAACTCAGGATTCTGTTGAAACTGAGATTTCTTCCACTGTTTCTAACGTAGAAATTCATCGTGTAATTGTTTGGGGTGATTCTTCAGATTTAGATCTTAAAAAGGCGATTGTAGACGTGATTATCAATGATCCTAGCAAAATTGGAAACAGGCAACGTCTTGATGTTTCTGCTCCCGCAAGACCTATTTTAAAGTAGTTCGTTTAAGCGGATCTTATTTAAGCGTATTTTAATTGTCAAGCAAGGATGTATAATAGTAGTTCGTGTGTGCCAACGGTGCGCCTTATGTTATAGGTGTTCTCGTTGGGATATCCCAAGTGCCAAGGATAGCGCGCAGTAATGCGTGGCTGGAGGCATGAGGGCCATCGGGCCGGTGGACTGTGGCTTTTACTCTTTTAACCGATTCATGGTTTAAGGTGTGCTGCAGTGTGGCGGTTTTCACCAAATAGAAGATAACAATGAATCGGAGAACTTAAGTTGCCTACGATTGAACAACTCGTCCGTAAGGGACGTCAGGCCAAGCCTAAGAAGTCAAAGACTTTGGCCTTGAAAGGTAGCCCGTTGCGTCGTGGCGTGTGCACTCGTGTGTACACCACCACTCCTAAGAAGCCAAACTCTGCGCTTCGTAAGGTTGCTCGTGTGCGCCTCAGCTCGGGTATTGAAGTAACCGCCTATATTCCAGGCGAAGGTCATAACTTGCAGGAGCACTCCATTGTGCTCGTGCGCGGTGGCCGTGTGAAGGATCTCCCAGGTGTGCGTTACCACATCGTGCGTGGTGCTCTCGATACCCAGGGTGTTAAGGACCGCAAGCAGGGTCGTTCCCTGTATGGAGCAAAGAAGGCGAAGTAAAACATGTCACGTAAAGGACCTGCAAAAAAGCATCAGCTGCTTCCTGATCCAATCTACGGCTCGACCGTCGTGGCTCAGTTGATTAACAAAATTCTTCTCGATGGCAAGAAGTCCATCGCAGAAAACATCGTCTACACTGCTCTTGAGCAGGTGAAGGCAAAGACCGAGCAGGAGCCAGTTTCTGTTTTGAAGCGCGCTCTCGATAACATTCGTCCAAGCCTTGAGGTTCGTTCCCGCCGCGTCGGTGGTGCAACCTACCAGGTGCCAGTCGAAGTTAAGCCTGCTCGTGCAAACACTTTGTCCTTGCGCTGGCTTACAGACTTCTCCCGCCTTCGTCGTGAGAAGACTATGGCTGAGCGTTTGGCTAACGAAATTCTCGATGCCTCCAATGGCTTGGGTGCTTCTGTAAAGCGCCGCGAGGATACCCACAAGATGGCAGAAGCAAACAAGGCTTTTGCTCACTATCGCTGGTAATCCACAAGATAATCGGTATCTTAAAGAGCTAAGGATAATAATATGGCACAAGATGTGCTTAACGACCTGAATATGGTTCGTAACATCGGCATCATGGCGCACATCGATGCTGGTAAGACTACTACCACCGAGCGTATTCTTTACTACACTGGTAAGAATTACAAGATCGGTGAAACTCACGATGGCGCATCCACCATGGACTTCATGGCACAGGAGCAGGAACGCGGTATTACTATTCAGTCTGCTGCAACCACTTGCTTCTGGCAGCGTCAGACTCATGACACTGACGATCGCTACCAGATCAACATCATCGATACACCAGGACACGTTGACTTTACCGCAGAGGTTGAGCGTTCTTTGCGTGTTCTCGACGGTGCTGTTGCAGTGTTTGATGGTAAGGAAGGCGTGGAGCCTCAGTCTGAAACCGTTTGGCGTCAGGCTGATAAGTATAGTGTTCCACGTATTTGCTTCATCAACAAGATGGATAAGCTTGGCGCAGATTTCTACTATTCTGTTAAGACCATTAAGGAAAAGCTTGGTGCTAAGCCTCTCGTTATTCAGCTTCCAATCGGTGCTGAAAACGACTTCCTTGGTGTTGTTGACTTGATTCGTATGAAGGCTTACGTCTGGAATGACGTTAAGGACGATATGGGTGCCCACTACGACACCGTTGACATTCCTGCAGACCTGCAGGAGCGTGCAGAAGAATATCGTGCCGAGCTTATGGATCAGGTTGCAGAAGCTGACGAAGAGTTGCTTGAGAAGTACCTCGAATCTGGAGAGCTTTCTGAAGAAGAAATGCGCGCGGGTATTCGCAAGCTTACTATTGCTCGCGAAGCCTTCCCAGTAACTTGCGGTTCTGCATTCAAGGATAAGGGCGTTCAGCCAATGCTGGATGCTGTTGTTGACTTCCTTCCAAGCCCAGAAGATGTTCCATCTATTAAGGGCTTTGATCCAAGCGACGAATCTGTTGAAATTGATCGTAAGCCAGTAAACACCGATCCATTTGCAGCTTTGGTGTTCAAGATTTCAACCCATCCATTCTATGGAAAGCTTGTGTTCGTGCGCGTGTATTCTGGTGAAGTTAAGCCAGGCGATTCTGTGTACGATTCCACCAAGTCCAAGAAGGAACGTGTTGGTAAGATCTTCCAGATGCACGCAGATAAGGAAAATCCTGTAGATTCTGCAGAAGCTGGAAACATTTACACCTTTGTCGGTTTGAAGAATGTCAGCACTGGTGATACTTTGTGCGACGAAAAGAACCCAATTTCTTTGGAATCCATGACCTTCCCAGATCCTGTTATCGAGGTTGCTGTGGAGCCAAAGACGAAGGCAGATCAGGAAAAGATGAGCTTGGCTTTGGCTAAGCTTTCTGATGAGGATCCTACCTTCCAGGTTAAGACCGATGAAGAGTCTGGTCAGACTTTGATTTCTGGTATGGGCGAGCTTCAGCTCGACATTATTGTGGATCGTATGCGCCGCGAGTTCAAGGTCGAAGCGAATGTTGGTAAGCCACAGGTTGCTTATCGTGAAACCATTCGTAAGGCTGTTATGAACCAGGAATACACCCACAAGAAGCAGACTGGTGGTTCTGGTCAGTTCGCAAAGGTTTTGATGAACTTTGAGCCAATCGATCCAGAATCTGGCGAAGTCTATCAGTTCGTTAACGAGGTCACTGGCGGCCACATTACTAAGGAATTCATTCCTTCCATCGACGCAGGTGTGCAGGAAGCTATGGAATCTGGCGTTTTGGCAGGCTTCCCAGTGGTTGGCGTTAAAGCAACCGTTACCGACGGTCAGACTCACGACGTTGATTCTTCGGAAATGGCCTTCAAGATTGCAGGTTCCATGTGCTTCAAGGAAGCTGCTCCTAAGGCTCACCCAGTAATCCTCGAGCCAATTATGGCAGTGGAAGTTCGTACTCCAGAAGAGTACATGGGTGACGTTATGGGCGATTTGAACTCCCGTCGTGGAAACATTCAGTCTATGACCGACGCTACTGGCGTTAAGGTTATTGACGCTAAGGTTCCACTGAGCGAGATGTTCGGCTACATTGGTGATCTTCGTTCCAAGACTCAGGGACGTGCAATGTTCACCATGCAGATGGACTCTTACGCGGAAGTTCCAAAGGCTGTTTCGGACGAGATTATTAAAGCCCAGCGCGGCGAGTAAAAGCGCGCGCTACTTCGGTGTTTTGTGTCCCTAGTCAACGCTAGAATTTCGTACGTTGACTGGGTTCTGGCACCGAAGTGGCACCTAACCCAGAAACCCAGTAAATATGTAGCGAGAGGCTTCACATAAGGTTGTGAAGCAAACTACGAGACGTCCAGGAGGACAAACACATGGCAAAGGAAAAGTACGAGCGTACTAAGCCGCATGTTAACATTGGTACCATCGGTCACGTTGATCACGGTAAGACTACCTTGACCGCGGCTATTTCTAAGGTGCTGCATGGCGAGTATCCAGATCTGAACCCTCAGTATGACTTCGATCAGATCGACGCCGCTCCAGAAGAGAAGGAGCGCGGCATTACCATTAACATCGCCCACATCGAGTATCAGACGGCTGCACGCCACTATGCTCACGTGGACGCCCCAGGCCACGCTGATTACGTTAAGAACATGATCACTGGTGCCGCTCAGATGGATGGCGCAATCCTCGTGGTTGCTGCTACCGACGGTCCAATGGCTCAGACCCGTGAACACGTCTTGCTTGCTAAGCAGGTCGGCGTTCCAAAAATTCTTGTTGCTTTGAACAAGTGCGATATGGTTGACGACGAAGAGCTTATCGATCTCGTTGAAGAAGAGGTCCGTGACCTCCTCGAAGAAAACGGCTTCGATCGCGATTGCCCAGTCATCCGTACTTCCGCTTACGGCGCTTTGCATGATGACGCTCCAGACCACGACAAGTGGGTAGAGACCGTCAAGGAACTCATGAAGGCTGTTGACGAGTACATCCCAACCCCAACTCACGATCTTGACAAGCCATTCTTGATGCCAATCGAAGATGTGTTCACCATCTCCGGTCGTGGTACCGTTGTCACCGGTCGTGTTGAGCGTGGTAAGCTCCCAATCAACACCCCAGTTGAGATTGTTGGTTTGCGCGATACCCAGACCACCACCGTCACCTCTATCGAGACCTTCCACAAGCAGATGGATGAGGCAGAGGCTGGCGATAACACTGGTCTTCTTCTCCGCGGTATCAACCGTACCGACGTTGAGCGTGGTCAGGTTGTGGCTGCTCCAGGTTCTGTGACTCCGCACACCAAGTTCGAAGGCGAAGTTTACGTCTTGACCAAGGACGAAGGTGGCCGTCACTCGCCATTCTTCTCCAACTACCGTCCACAGTTCTACTTCCGTACCACCGATGTTACTGGCGTTATCACCTTGCCAGACGGCATCGAAATGGTTCAGCCAGGCGATCACGCAACCTTCACTGTTGAGTTGATCCAGGCTATCGCAATGGAAGAGGGCTTGACCTTCGCAGTTCGTGAAGGTGGCCGTACCGTTGGTTCTGGTCGTGTGACCAAGATTCTTGCCTAGTATTTTTTCTAACTGAAGATATTAGTTAAGTCTTAGAAAAGACCCCATGAGGAAAATCGTGGGGTCTTTTTGTATTTTCTGTTGAAGAATTACACATAGATCGTTTTGTGTTGTTTGGTGTGTTGTTTGGCGTTGTTTAGCGTGTTTTGAATTTTTACTTTTTTATAGTTATCACAAAAATTATCACAACATTGTTTTTTTTTAAATGTTATTGTGTAAATGGCGAAAGTGTGTCTGAGAGTCAGTCTTTTGTTGGAATATTGGGGTTATAGGACAAAAAGTGTGTAATAAATCATGTCTCACGCATTGCAATACAAGGGTTTTGCGGTAATCAAATCTGTTTTCTGCACATTCGCCACCCGGACAAAAAGTGTGTAAAAAATCAGTTCATAACCCTTATAGCAGTACGGCTCGCGGCATATCGAATGTGGGTTATTTCTTATGTTCTTTGGTGTTCGAAACATGTATTAGCTGAATATTTAACAATAAATCGTCAAACGCTGTTACTGTCGCAGATTACGTACTGCACTAGTAACATATGACCCTTACTTTCTCAGTTGGCTGACTGAGTTATTAACAGTGTCGTGCCTATTACCGTTATTTTCTCAGTTCGTTAACTGAGTTATTAACGGTGTGTGTACTGTGGCTTATACGCCAGAAGATTAATCAGCTTAGCTTTACACACTTTTTGGCCTATAGCCCATAAATCATATGTGAATAATGAAAAATCTAAATACGAAAAAACCCAAGCCGCAAAGCTTGGGTTTTGTTTGTGCCCCCTCAGGGATTCGAACCCTGGACACGCTGATTAAGAGTCAGCTGCTCTAACCAACTGAGCTAAAGGGGCGTTGGTCATTTCTTGAGCCGAGTAATAACTATACTCAGAATCGATTTATTTGCAAGTTACGGCGTGTCGTGTTTTGTTATTAGTGCTATAACACTTTTTGGTTTCACATTTTATATTTCGGAAAAATTTCGATAAGAAGTTTATCTAAAGTAACATATGTTTATAAATATAAGCAATATTTATAAAAAATAGTAACAAAAAACGAGTTTTGAATCTTTTGTGTGAACAACATGTTAATTTATAGTTGTATAATCAACGCAATTCTGAAAAATTTTCTCTTTAGAAATGGCTATATTTAGCCGTTCTTTGTGGGTTGATTCGTATTTTTTAACTGTTTATGCATAAAAATTTACATATTTATGTTTTTTTTTATTTTCCTCAATGCTAGGCTTGTGAAAAATATTTTATAAGTATTTCATTGAAGGAGAGCGTATTTATGAAGTTCAAAAGAGCATCATATTTAACTCGCTTAGCTGCATTAGGAGTTGCTACAGCAACCCTTATCGTGCCGCTTTCCGGATTAACTACAGCATACGCAGAAACTGTATCAAACGTAAATGTTAATAAAAAATCTGATAAAACCACAATTTCTGGTGCAAATAAATTGCTCAGCAAAGCTGCTGATTCAGGTCATGTGCCTACAGAAGCAGAAATTAAAAGAGCTATTAAAGATTTTGCTGAAAATAAAAAGAATGAAGGTACGGAAGAATCTTATAAAGGTTCATTGCTTGAAAAAGCTATAGAAGATTATAAAAAAGCGTATAAAAACGAATTTGACTTTAATTCTAAAGAAGAAGTAAATGTTGTAGTTACTCTTAAAGGTAAAGGTGGCATTGGAAAAAGTGTTGCTTCAGAACGTAAGAATCAACAAAATAAACTTCTCCCTCAATGGTGCAAAAAATATAAGATGAAGGTTCGCCGTCAGCTTGGATACTTGGTGAATGCATTTGAGGTAACCATGCCTCAGAATATGGTATTAGAACTTAGAAAAGAGCCTGAAATTGAATCTGCTCACAAAGCACGTAAATTCCGGACAATGGAAAACAATGCACGTGTTTTACAAGGTGTAGGTGAGGCTTTTAAAAAGTATAAGCTTGATGGCACTGGTATGCTAGTTTCAATTATTGATACCGGTATTGATATGAATCAGCCAGATATGAAGCTCGATGAATCTGCAAAAGCTCATATAAAAATGAAACCTAAGCCTGGTTTTACAGATAAAATTCCTGACGGCTATAATTTTGCAGATCAAAACGATAATGTTAGAGATGATATTAGTGAAGAACAGCATGGCATGCATGTAGCTGGTATTGTGGCTGCTAATGGAGATGAGACAGGTAAACCAGCAGACAAGAATTGGCGTGTAGATGGTGTTGCTCCAAACGCACAGCTACTTGCTATGAAAGTGTTCTCGAATGAAGCTAGCAGATCTGGCGGTGCTGATGATGCTGATATTGCTGCTGCTGTTGAAAAATCCGTTGAGCTTGGTGCGGATATTATAAACATGTCGCTTGGTTCTATCAACGGCTTTAGTGGAGCCTCAAATATTACAGGTTTGGCATTAAAGAAAGCTAGAGCTGTTGGTGTGCTTCCAGTTATTTCTGCCGGTAATTCAGGTTTGAATTTTTCGTCTAATGGTGAAATAGATGATGTTTTTGGAAAGTTAGATGATGCGACTCTTGGCACGCCTTCTGCATTCCCTGAAGCTTTCAGTGTTGCTTCTGTTGAAAATTCAGTTATGACAGAGAAAAAAGCAACTTATAAAGTAGATGGTTCCAGTAAAGGTACAGATATACTTTATAGGTTGGCTACAGGCAAACCTGATGGTCAAGAGCGTGAAGTCGTTTCTGTAGGATATGGAAGATCATACGATGATGATTCAGATGATCCTGATATAGATGAGTACGATAGCGTAAATGTTCACGGTAAATATGTATTAGTTGAGCGCGGTAAAATCAATTTTGCTACAAAATTCAAGCATGCTTTTGAAGCTGGTGCCGCAGGTATACTTGTTTACAATAATGATAAAGGTACAGAACAATTCCTTGGTATGGCTGGTATTGAAGGATTTGGCAAAAAATTTGGAGTGTCGATTAGGCGTACTGACGCTTTAAAAATGCTCGATGATCTTAAGCAAAATAAGAAAGTTAAGATTTCTTTCAGCAATGATTATGTAAGCGCTCCAAATCCTGATAGCATGCATCCTTCAGGATTCTCTTCGTGGGGTTCAACGCCAGAGCTCGACTTTAAGCCTAATATCGCTGGTATCGGTGGTAATGTATTTTCTACTCAGAACGGTAAAGGCAATTATGTAAACATGTCGGGTACCTCTATGGCTGCTCCAAATGTTTCAGGTCTTTCTGCACTTATGGTGCAATATTATAAGAATCGTTTTCCTTCTATTAGTAGAGTAGAACGCGCAAAGAGAGCAACTCAAGCGTTGATGAATACTGCGAAGATTCTTACTGATGATGGTAAAGATACGGGCGTTCCATATGTTCCTCGTCAAATCGGTGCTGGCTTGGCACAGGTTGACAAAGCTATGGATACAAATGTTATTGCTACTGTTAACGGTGAATCTTATGTTCCTCTTCGTGAAGTTAATGGTGAAAGAACTATTAAAGTAGATTTGCACAATTACGGAAGCAAAGATTTAACTTTCAACGTTCCAACTCAACAAGTATTAAATGAATCAAACGAAGCTAATAAAAATACTGTTACAAATATAAGTAAGAATGAGGATTTGACTCCTCAAAATTGCAATGGCAGTATTTTAGTAAAAGCTAATAGTGTTGCAACAGTTGAATTTAAGCTTAAGCCAAATACTAGTAGAAATCACTATATTGAGGGTTATATTCGATTTGAATCAAAAGATTCTAATCAACCAAACATCTCAGTTCCATATCTAGGTTTCGTTGGAGATTGGAATAAAGAGCCAATTCTTGTTGATCCTAGTAAGGAGTATTCTTCAGATATTAAAGCAAGTACAACTCTTGTTTCTGCGGTAAGTAATACTAATAAAGTAAAGGTGAATCGTGAGGGTGAAGCTACTAAATTAGGTTCATTCTCTCCTAACAAAGATAAGCTTTTAGACACTATCATTCCATCTGTAATGATGTTCCGTAGTGCTGAAGAAGTCAGATATTCTATATATGACAGTAAGGGCAACCTTGTTAAAGATTTAGGTTATGACAATTATCTTAGCCGTAGTGATTACAGGAGCCTTAAAGGAAATGCTCATGGTAATGAGAGTTCTACTGGTGAATGGGATGGTAGTGAATACGATCCTAAAACCGGTAAAGAGGTAATTGCTCCTGATGGAATATATACGTACAAGGTTACAGCAAAATTGTCTAAGAATTCTGATCGTTCACAAACCTACACTATGAAGGTTGGTCTTGATACCAAAGCTCCTAAGATTAAGGTTTCTGACCGTGACTCTAATGGTGATGTGATTATTACTGTCACTGACGATTTGAGCGAAACTTATGTGCCTGATATTCATATAAATGGCAAATGGTCTGCAGTTAGAAATGTAGATAAAACATGCCAGGAAAAAGATGACAAGGGTGCTTGTAAGTTAAACTTTGATCCTTCTAATCCTGCGACAAAGCATACTTATAAAGTTCATATTGGGTCTGATGCTAAATTCCTTTATGTCTCAACTAAGGATTCTGCTGAAAATAAAAGTGGTTATGTTTATAAGATTTTTAAGGATTCTAAGGATTCTAAAGATGTTGTTATAAATGGAGCCTCTAAGCTTGCAAGTAAGACTATGGCCATTAGATTCATGTCTAAATTCGATGGTGACAATAATCTTTATCTTCCTATCGGCGGTTATGCTTCCGATGATGTGAAAGATATTAAAGTTTCGGTTACCTATAAAGATAATGGGAATAAGACTGTAACTGTTGATGATGAGCATAAGAAATTCTTCAAAGATAAGTCAGCTTTTGCCGCCTATGTTCCTCTTGAGAACGGTGTTAATCATATTGTTGTTACAGGTTTAAACAATGAACGTAAGCCAATTGGTAATGATGAAGTTGATGTAACTTTCAATGCTCATGCTCCAAATATAACAGTAACCAATTTGAACAAAAATAATAATCTCGATGTTCTTAAAAACGGTGAGGTTACTATTAAGGGCAAAGTTACTGATGATAAAGGTGACAAGCTTTCGATGCATTTGGATTATGTTAAGACAGCGCAAACTCCTGATGGTGGTGTTTCCGTTGGTAGCGGTTCTTCTTCTGGAGAATTTGTAGATCCTGATGATGTAAAGCTTAATGATGACGGTTCATTCGAAGTTACTATTAAACCTGATGCTACTGCTTATACAGTTACTTTAACTGCATCTGATGGTGCGAATGATTCTTCTAAAGTGTTTGCTTTAGAAGGTCGTACGAAGCCAGTAGATAAGTTTGATAGTGAAGTTCATAGGATATTCAGCAAGGATTATGACTTTGAAATAGATAAGGAATCCGCAAATAAGTTTGAAGGAATTAACACTTATATAATTCAACCAAAATTGAAAGACGGTAAGCCAAATCCTAATATAAGTGGTAATTCCTTTACAGTAACAGGTAAAGTTGGACCTAAGATTTCAAACATAGTGTTCACGCCTTCTGCTGAAATAGTTGACGGTCATATGAAATTGAAAGATCCTATTGTTGCTGTAATTAAAGATGGTCGTTTTTCTGTGACGCTTCCTATGCATGTTGGAATAAATGATTTCCGTATGCAACTTAAAGAAAAAGTTAAGAAAGAAGGGTCAACAGAGGAATTAGAGAGAAGCTTCCTTGATACTAAGGCAAGATTCTACTTTGACGTAAATCCAGCTAAGGCTGTGTTTAACGAACCTATTGTTTACGGTAATACATTGTTCACCAATAAAGATTCTGTGGACTTCAAGGGTTCTATGAGCCAGGATTGCTTTGGGTATTCTCTGTTTATAAACGGAAGTATAGTTAGTGAATTCTTCTCAACAGATGGTGGTGGTGAAAAGGTAAACAAGTCATTGTTTAACAAGAATTTTGCTGTAAAAGATAAGGATATTATTCATGTAGAAGTGAATAATACAACTGCTTCATCTTTGGAAACCTTCATACCTGTAGTTGTTGATAAGAAGGATCCTGAAGTTAATATTGGTGTGGAAAGCAATGAAACTATTAGTGATAATAGATCCATCAAGGTGAAGGTCAAGGATAATAATCTTCAACTTGCAAAAGTATATGTTGATGGAAAAGTTGTCGCTTCTGCTAAAAATAATCTAGTTAAGAAGAATATAGAAGATATTCTTGTAGATTCTGATAATAGTAAAGATAATGCTGCTGTTGTTGCTAGCAAGCCGGGTGAGACTGAATTCAGTCTTGATATTCCAACTGCTGATTTAAATAACGGTAGTCATACTATTAGAGTAGAGGCTGTTGATTACGCGGGTAATATTACGACTAATACGAACGCTGATAGTGATACGGTTTCTAAGGTAATTGTGATTGACAGAAAGAAAGAAAAGAAAGATACGCCTCAAGGTCCATCTGAACATTCTGGCTCTTCTAATACTTCTGTAAATCCACCTGCTGAGTCTACTACAGCGCCTAAGGCTCCTGAATCAATAGCAGATCTAAAACAATCACTTAAAGGTGATCTTGTAGTTGGTAATCGCTTGAATAACGTTGCTCGTGCTGGTAAGAGCAATCCTGTTGTTATGCTGATTGCTGGAATGAATGATTCTGCTGAATCTGGTTCTGAGTCTCCTAATGCTAAAGTTTCTAGTGATACAAGTGCATTCATTAACCAACTTAAGAAGAATAAGTTAGCTTATGCTTATGCTTACATTTATTCTTCGCCTGTGCTATTGCATGGTAAAGATGGATCTAAGTATGTAACGGTAACGTTAGGTGATGATGGGTTGCCTCGCTTCGACGCTAAGATCCCAGAAGGATATTCAGGTGAGTATACGATTGTTCTTCTTGATGAAAATGGTTCGCAAATTGCATGGACTACTGTGTGGGTTATTCCAGCTAATGCAACTTCATCTGAAGAAACAATTGCAGAATATAATCAGAAATATTCTGAAAATAATTTCGGAAGTGTTTTGGGAAGTTCTTCAGGATTTGGATTTGATTCATATTACGAGAATTATGAATCTTCTAGCAATGCTGACAATGATTATTTGAGCTCTGGTTACGCAAATGCTAGTGGATCTGCAAATGCAAGCAATGCTGATGCCAACGGTAGCGGAAGTAAGAACGGAAGCGGATCTAAAGCTAATGGTGATGCCAATTCTGGTGCAAGCAATTCTGCATCTTCAAAGGAAGCTAATGCAAGTAGCATGCTTTCAAAGTTAAGTGCAACTGGTGTTGGAACAGTTTCCACTCTGGTTACAGTTACTTTGTTGATGCTAATTAGTGCTTTTGCGTTAATTGCTAGCAGATTGCGGAATCGAAGTATTAAATAATTGAATTTTAGATTCTGAAGTTGAATTTTAGATTCTATGATTCTAAATAATTAAGTACTCCTCATGCTTAATCGCATGGGGAGTATTTTATTGTGGGCACTACTGTCGAGAGTTATCGCGTGTTTGTCCCTCTTTGCAGTCAAGCTGTAAACATGACCTCGTCAAATATGATGCCGCAATTATTCCAGGATGATGCTTCGCAAGATATGCCGCAAGATTCGCAGCAGACGATTATGTCGCAGCCGCGCCAAACGTTCGTTCAGTCGCAGTCGCAGCCGCGCCAGCTTCCTCTGAAGGCAGCCGACACGACTGCCGAAAATCCTTGGCCGGTAAGCGTTATAAGCCAAAAGTTCCATGGTGCTGTAGAAAAGTGGCCTGCAGCTTGGGTAGAAGGTCAGATTGTTGAAATCAACATGAGAAGGTCTACGTCTGGCTACATAACGCTCAGAGACAGTAACGAAGACATTTCAATCTCCATAATGGGCTTTAGCAAGTTTGTTCAGCAATCGAAAGATTTGCGGCAGGGCGATAGAGTAGTTGTTCACGGCAAGGCAGATATTTGGGTAAAAGCAACGCGATTGAGCTTTGTTGCAGACGAAATTAGACGTGTTGGCGCTGGCGACTTAAAAGCGCAAATAGATGAGTTGCGCAAAAAGCTTAAAGGCGAAGGCTTGTTTGACGTGGAGAATAAAGTGCCTCTGCCTGAGTTCCCAAAGTGCATTGGTCTAGTGTGTGCGCCTCAAGCTCGCGCCGAGGGGGATGTTATTACAAACGTCAATTTGCGCTGGCCTGTAACGCGTTTTAAGGTGGTTCACGCGCATGTTCAGGGTGTGCAATGCCCAGCGGACGTAATTGCGGCCATTAAGCAGCTAGACGCAGACCCAGAGGTTGATGTGATTATTGTTGCGCGCGGTGGCGGTAGTTTTGAAGATTTGATTGGTTTTTCGGACGAAGGCGTGGTTCGCGCTACGGCTGCTTGCGTAACTCCGATTGTTTCTGCGATTGGTCACGAAGACGATTGGACGCTGATTGATTTGGCTGCAGATATGCGAGCTTCTACGCCTACAGACGCAGCAAAACGCGTTGTTCCAGATGTTAACGAGCAATGGCAGTTGATTGATAACGCTTTGCAACATGCGCGCATGAGGATTTCTGCGCGAGTTAGCAACGAGATTCAGCTTATTGAAGGCTACGCGAACCGTCCTAGCCTTACTAGACCGAGCACTATGCTGGAGCCGCATGAGTTGTTTGTGCAGCAGGCCGTTGAACGCATGAGGCATGGTTTGGTGCGGCTGCTTGACGACGCTAGTTTGACTGTTGAAAAAGCACATGCCAGTATTACGGCTCTTAGTCCGCAATCAACGCTTAATCGAGGTTACGCAGTTGTGCAAATTAGCGGTGGGAAAGTACTCGATGATTCTAGTCGTGTAAAAACTGGCGATGATATAACTGTTACTCTTAAAAGTGGATTGATTACAGCTAGCGTTACTTCTGTAGAAAAGTCGTAAAGTCTAAAGCTGTAAAATCTAAAGTCGTAAAATTGTAAAATCTAAATATCTTAAAAATAAAACACAAAAATCTTAAATAAAAAATCTTAAATAAAAAATTAGAAAAAGGATGATTATGAGCGACGAAACAAAAGATGCAAATGGTGCAAAAGTTGACGCTATTAGCACGCTTAGCAGTGAAGAGCGGGCTGCGATTAACGCAATGCCTTACGAAGAGGCGCGCGAAAAGCTTGTGCAAGCTGTTAAAGCACTTGAGGCTGGCGGTTTGACTTTGGATCAGTCTATGCATCAATGGGAGCTTGGAGAATCGCTAGCAAAGCGTGCGCAGGGCTTGCTTGCATCGGTTCGCGCTAAGTTGGACGCGGCTCAAGCGGAGCAGTCTGCTACGGCTGCAACTGCTGGAACGCAGTCTAATCTTGAATCTTGAGCAGGTTATAGCGTGTAAACCACGCTATAGTGTATAATTGCCATTTGTTGCCTCGGTAGCTCAGTGGATAGAGCACCACTCTCCTAAAGTGGGTGTCGTCAGTTCGATTCTGATCCGGGGCACTTTTTGCTAATGTTAGGGGATAGTGTTAGATTGTTTCTAACTTAAGCGATGATCCGTTATCGGCGGGGAGTTTTCGGAAGAACGGCGAGGATTCGTAAGATCCTCGCTTATTAGAACCGACGGGGTTGGCCCGTATAGCCAAACACGAGAGGCTGCAAGAGTTGCGTAAGCATCTTGCAGCAAGCGAGGTGGTACCGCGGCAATAACTGTCGTCCTCGCAGGGAAATATTCACCCTGTTGAGCGAGGAGAGCACAGTGAGCGAATCCACTAATCCAGCAACTAGCGCGTGCGCAAATACGTCTGCAAATCACGTATATCCGAAAGCAAATGTAACTGCATCAACGCAAGAAAACGCCGGCGCGCAAGTTGCACCAAATCCTTCCTTCCCAAAGCTTGAAGAATCAGTTCTCCAATACTGGGATGCAAACAACACTTTCCGCAAGTCAATCGAATACCGCCCGTCTGGCAAAGGTAGCCAAAACGAGTTTGTGTTCTTCGATGGCCCTCCATTCGCAAACGGTCTTCCTCACTACGGCCACCTTCTCACAGGCTATGCAAAAGACGTGGTTCCGCGCTATCAGACTATGCGCGGACGCAAAGTAAACCGCGTTTTTGGTTGGGACACTCACGGACTTCCAGCAGAATTGGAAGCGCAGAAGGAGCTCGGCATCGAGTCGGTTGAGCAAATCGAAAAAATGGGCATCGCGAAGTTCAACGATGCTTGCCGTGCCAGCGTTTTGAAGTACACGAACGAGTGGCAAAACTACGTACATCGTCAGGCTCGCTGGGTTGATTTCGAGCGAGGCTACAAGACACTGAACATTCCATATATGGAATCCGTAATGTGGGCATTTAAGCAGCTTTACGATAAGGGCTTGGCTTACAAGGGTTACCGCGTGCTTCCGTACTGCCCGAAGGACCAGACTCCACTTAGTGCGCACGAGCTTCGCATGGATGCGGATGTGTACCAGAATCGTCAGGACACTACCGTTTCCGTGGCTGTTAAGCTTCGCGACGAAGACGATGCTTACGCAGTATTCTGGACCACTACTCCTTGGACAGTTCCAACAAACTTCGCAATCGTAGTTGGTGCAGATATTGATTACGTGGAAGTTCGCCCAACTGAAGGCAAGTTTGCTGGCAAAAAGTTCTACATTGGTAAGCCTTTGCTTGGTTCCTACACTAAGGAACTTGGCGAAAACTATGAGGTTGTGCGCGAGCTTAAGGGCGCTGAGATGGCTGGCTGGCGCTACTATCCAGTGTTCCCTTACTTTGCAAGCGATTCTGCGCTCGCTGAGGGTGGCACTCCTGGTCCTAACGCTTTTACGATTTTCACAGCAGATTATGTTGATACCGCTGAAGGTACTGGTCTTGTTCACCAGGCTCCTTATGGCGAGGACGATATGAACACGCTTAACGCGCACGAGATTCGCAGCGTTGACGTGCTTGACGCAGGCTGCAAGTTTACAAGCGATTGCCCAGATTACGAAGGCTTGTACGTTTTTGACGCGAACTTGCCAATTTTGCGTAACTTGCGTGCAGGAGACGGTCCGCTTGCTCAAATGCCGGAAGATCAGCGCGCGTTGCTATTCCAAGAAAAAAGCTACGTGCACAGCTATCCTCACTGCTGGCGTTGTGCAACTCCGCTTATTTATAAGCCTGTTTCTAGCTGGTTTGTGTCTGTTACGAAGATTAAGAAGCGCTTGCTTGAGCTTAATCAGGAGATTAATTGGATTCCTGGAAACGTTAAGGACGGCCAGTTTGGTAAGTGGCTTTCTAACGCTCGTGATTGGTCTATTAGCCGTAACCGATTCTGGGGCTCGCCAATTCCAGTGTGGGTGAGTGACGATCCAAAGTATCCTCGCGTAGATGTTTACGGTTCGTTGGATGAGCTTAAGGCTGATTTTGGCGATTATCCTCGCGACGACGACGGCAATGTGAATATGCACCGCCCGTATATCGATCGCCTTACTCGACCAAATCCAGACGATCCTACTGGAAAGTCGCAAATGCACCGTATTACGGATGTTCTCGATTGCTGGTTTGAGTCTGGTTCTATGCCTTTTGCGCAATTCCATTATCCTTTTGAAAATAAGGACTTCTTCGAAGAGCACTTCCCATGCGATTACATCGTTGAATATATTGGTCAGACTCGTGGATGGTTCTACACGCTTCACATTATGGCTACGGCTCTGTTCGACCGTCCAGCTTTTAAGAATGTGATTTGCCACGGCATTGTGCTTGGTTCCGACGGTCAGAAGATGAGTAAGCATTTGCGCAATTATCCGGATGTGAACGGTGTTTTCAACGAGTATGGTTCAGATGCTATGCGTTGGTTCCTTATGTCTTCGCCAATTTTGCGCGGTGGCAATTTGATTGTGACTGCAGACGGCATTAGGGATACGGTTCGTCAGGTTATGCTTCCAGTTTGGAGCTCGTATTACTTCTTTACTTTGTATGCGAACGCTGCAAACGGTGGTAAGGGTTACGATGCTCGCAGGCTTCGCGCGGATGAGGTTGCAGGACTTTGCAACATGGATCGTTATTTGCTTGCTCGCACGCGTTTGCTTGTTGAGCGCGTAGAAAAATGCTTGAACGAGTTTGCGATTAGCGATGCTTGCGCGGCAGTAAGCGATTTTATTGACGTGCTTACGAATTGGTATATTCGCGGCAGCCGCGACCGATTCTGGAATGAAGATGAGACTGCTTTCAACACGCTTTACACTGTGTTGGAAGTGTTTATGCGCACGATTGCTCCTCTTGCTCCTATGGAAGCAGAGGCTGTGTGGCGTGGTCTTACTGGCGGCGAATCCGTGCATTTGGCTGATTGGCCTTATTTGGTTGAGCCGCAAATGCTTTCAGATGGCGAGAAGAACCCTAAGGCTGGTGAAGTCACTGAGCTTGGTGCTGTTCTTGCGCATGACGATGCTTTGGTTGCTGCTATGGATAAGGTTCGCGAGGTTGTGTCTTCTACGCTTTCTTTGCGCAAGGCGGAACAGTTGCGTGTGCGCCAGCCGTTGGCAAACTTGACTGTTGTTGCAGAAAATACTGCTGCTGTAGAGCCTTACGAGCAGGTGCTTGAGCGCGAGCTTAACGTGAAGAATGTTACATTCTGCACTTTGCAAGATGCAAGCGAACACGGTTTGAAGATTGTTCACGAGCTTAAGGTTAACGCTCGCGCGGCTGGCCCTCGTTTGGGTAAGCAAGTGCAGTTTGCTATTAAGGCTTCTAAGAGTGGCGATTGGCGTGTTGACGAGTCTGGCGCTCCTGTTGTTATGACTCCAAACGGCGAAGTTGCGCTTGAACAAGGCGAGTATGAGCTTGTTAATCGCGTTGAGTCTTCGGATGCTCAAGCGGCTGCGAATACGGCTTCTTCTGCAATGCCAACTGGCGGTTTCGTTATGCTCGACACTGCTTTGACTAGCGATTTGCTTGCTGAAGGTTACGCTCGCGACGCTATTCGCGCTGTTCAGGATGCTCGTAAGGAGAACGGTTTGGATGTTACAGACCGAATCGCTTTGACTTTGAATGTGCCTAGCGTGGACGTTGCTAAAGTTGAGCAGTTCCGTGATTTGATTGCTAACGAAACTCTTGCTACAAGCTTAGAAGTTACTGAGGCTGATTCTAGCGCAACTGAGCTTAGCGTAAGTCTTAAGCGCGCGTAAAAAACACAACTAACAGCTAATTAACTAAACAAAAAACGTGCCGTTGTATGATTCATACGTCGGCACGTTTTGTTTGTCTTCGGATTTCGCATAAGTGTAGGCGAAATCGGGGTCGCGATACGCTCTAAGCGAAAAGTGAAGCAATGCGACACTCTGATTTTCTACACTTCCATACCTTCATATAAATTCGTTATGACAATAATACAAATTTATTCATGTTTGTATTTGTTAGTTTTATAGAAAAATTGCAATACGAAAGTGCAGGTAACGAAATGAGTGGCGATGAAAAGGGGCGGTGTATTTTATTCGCGTAGTAAGCGCGACTTATCAAGTGTTACCGCAATTGTTGGAATTGCAATAATATCACTGTTTGTTTTATTGGCGATTTTTGCCGACCTTTTTACTCTTATTACAGGTAATGATCCATATAGCGAAAATCCCGATGTTTTGTCGGATTCTTCGTTGCCTACAGGCATAGGCGGAATAAGCTCAAAACATTGGTTTGGCGTAACGCCATTGCGCGGAATTGACTTATTTGCAATCATCTCTCACGGCGCAAGAATCTCTCTTGGAATTGGCTTAGCTTCTACTGCAATCTCCGTTGTTTTAGGCGTTGTAATTGGCGTTATTGCTGGTTATTTTGGTGGTTTTGTTGATTTTGCAATTTCTCGCATTATGGACGTGTTCTTTGGGTTTCCGTTCCTAATCTTTGCGATTGCGCTTTCTGCGATTGTGCCTCAAACTTTCCCGCGTCCGCTTCTTTTAACTCTTATAATCGGCTTTTTTGGTTGGCCTAGTATGGCGCGATTGGTTCGCGGCGAAACACTTAGCCTTAAAAATCGCCATTTTGCTGTGGCTTCTAGAGTTATGGGCGCTAGTGCTTTTCATGTTTTGCGCAATCAGATTTTGCCAAACATGCTTCCAATAATCATTGTTAATACAACACTTTCTATACCAGGCCGTATTGCACTTGAAGCGGCACTTTCATTTCTTGGCGTTGGCATGAATCCGCCTTCGCCTTCGTGGGGACGCTCAATATCCGACGCAGTGCAGTGGGCATTGGTAGACCCGTGGTATTTAATATTCCCAGGTTTATCTTTGTCCCTGCTTGCGCTCGGGTTTAATATGCTGGGCGATTGGCTTTCTTCAAAAATGGAGATAGCAGCATGAGCGTTTTTCTTTACATTATTAGGCGCGTTGCAAGCGCTTTGGCTGTTATTGCTGTTATTGCAATGGCAATGTTTTTGATTTTCTTTATGACTCCAACAAATCCTGCTCAGCTTATGTGCGGCAAACCTTGCACGCCTGAGCGTTTAGCACAAGTTTCTGCGTTTATGGGAACTGATTTGCCTTGGTATAGTCAGCTTTTTAACTATTTACAGGGTATTTTTGTTGGCCGTACTTTTGGCGATTCTGCATCTGCCAGCGCAATTGTTTGCGCGGCTCCTTGCTTAGGATGGTCTTTTGCGCTTAATGAACCTGTTACTGGTTTGATTTTTAGTCGTTTTCCAGTTACAGCATCAATCGCCATTGGCGCTGCTGTTTTGTGGATGATAATTGGCGTATTTGCAGGCGTTTTGCAAGCTGTTAAGCGTGATTCGTGGATTGACCGCTTAATTGTAGCAATATCTTCGATTGGTATTTCGTCTCCTACCTACTTAATTGGTTTGCTGGCGATTATTGCTTTTGCGGTTTACATTCCCGTTTTTCCTACGGGTGGATATGTTAGCTTCTTTGCTAATCCTTTTGACTGGGCTTGGCATCTGCTACTCGCTTGGATTGTTTTAGCGTTGATAAATGGCGCTTTTTATGCGCGCATTACTCGTTCTACAATGATTAGGGAATTTGGTAAAGATTATGTGCGAACTGCAATAGCAAAGGGCATGCCCGATTCACATGTTGTAGTAAATCATGCTTTGCGAAATGCGATTTTACCAATATTTACAATGTTTGGTTTAGATCTTGGCGGTCTTCTTGGTGGAGCGGTTATAACTGAGCGTGTGTTCTCTATGCACGGGTTGGGTTCGCTTCTTTTAGACGCTGTTAAGACTTTTGATTTGCAGGTTTTGGTTGGAGTTACGCTGTTTTCGGCCGCTCTTGTAATAATTGCAAATCTTATTGTTGACGTCTGTTATTGTTTGCTTGATCCTAGAGCGGCTAAAGTCGCCTTTTAAAGTGGTGATTAGTGAGCGATTAAAATCGCCAGCAAAATCGCCATTAAGGTTGCAACTAAAGTCGCTACTAAAGTCTTCTTTAAATCACAATAATAAAAATTTTTAATAACTTTATAACTTTATAAAAAATTAAGGAAAAATCATGCAAAATACACAAAATATACAAAATTATTATCAAATCATCAAAAAATTTAATCGCGGTTTTGCTCTAAATATATTAAGAGCAATTGCTGTAATTCTAGTGTTTTCGCTGGTTTATGCATTTTCTGCTTGCGGAATTGCTGTGCAAAGTGGTCAAAACCTACAAAAAAGACTACCAAATGCTTCTGTGCTTAATAGCAATCCAAAAAAGGGCGGAACGCTTACGATTCTAAGCTCTGAATCAAAAATGGATTTTGATCCTGCAAGAAGTCAGGGTTTGCCAATAACCTCTAATAGCCTAGTTTTCCGCGCTTTAACAACGTGGAAAGTAACGCCAAGTGGCAAAACGCGTGTTGTTGCCGATTTAGCAACAGATACGGGAACTGCTTTAGACGGCGGAAAAACTTGGAAGTACACTCTTAAAAAAGGCATTAAATACCAGGATGGAAGCCCAATAACGTCTAAAGATATTAAATATGGTCTTGAGCGTTCTTTTGCAAACTCGCTTACAGGCGGATTCGGTTACCACAAAGCGCTTTTGGAAGGCGCTAAAGACTATGACGGTCCGTTTAGTGGCAAATCTTTGGATTCGATTGAAACTCCAGACAATCAAACAATCATTTTTAAACTAAATGCTGCTTTTGCTAATTGGCCTTGGGTTGCGTCTTTGGCGGCCTTTGCTCCCGTTCCGTTAAATTCTGGGAATGCGCAGGATTATGGTAAAAGCCCAGTTGCTTCTGGACCGTACAAAATTGTTGAAAACGAAGTTGGCAAGCAAATTGTTATGGTTAGAAACACTAATTGGGATTCCAGCGCGGATTCAATTCGAGCTAATTACCCAGACAAGATAATTTGGAAGCTTGGTGTTGATCCTTCTGTTGCTGCCCAATCTATGATTCAAGGCAATTCTGGCGCAGACAATGCTATTCTTGCAGATTTTGTGCCTCCAGCTCAACGCGCACAAGCTAAAGCAAGCTACAAGTCGAGCAATCTTTTAGTTACAAGCGGTGACGGAGCGTTGGAATATTTGGCCATGAACAATCGCCGTATTAAAGATGTTAAGATCCGAAAGGCGATTCAGTACGCTGTAGATAAGCAGTCGTATCAGCGAGCAAAGGGCGGTGCGGTTGCTGGCGGTTTTGCAACAACGCTTATTACTCCAGGCGTAAGCGAGCGCAAAGTCTATAATCTCTATTCTGCAAATCCGCGTGGGGACGTAGAAAAGGCTAAACAATTATTAAAGGAATCGGGTAAATCTAAACTAAAGTTTAGTCTTATTGCTCGCCCAGATCAGGCGCAAGTGGCATCTTCTATTCAAGCAAGCTTAAAGCGCGTTGGAATTGATGTTTCTATACGAACTGTGGATTCGCAGATTTTTACCGATATGATTACTGGCGATTCTGGCGACTACGATTTAGCTTTGTCTAAATGGCAGCCTGATTTTCCTTCTGCGTATGCAAATATTGGTCCGCTTTTTGACTCTTCGCAAATAGGCGGCGGCAATTGGAATATATCTCGCTACTCGAATCCAAAAGTGGATTCCTTGATTCGCCAAGCTGTTGGCGTTATAGATAAGTCGCGTGCAGATTTGCTTTGGCAGCAGGTTGATAAAGAGATTATGCGCGATTCTCCAATTGTTCCGCTTATTTACTCTAAGAACACTTATATTCACGGAAGCAATGTGGAAAACTTCTTCGTTGGGTCTTTCCCGGCTTATCCAAACTATGCGCGAGTTTCGCTTAGAAACTAGAAAAGGATTTAATAAAATGTTGGAAAATCGCGAAAACCCAGTGCTTAGTGTTAACAACTTGTCTATTGCGATTGGCAAAAATCAGATTACGCATAACGTATATTTAAACTTATATGCGGGCAAAATTAGTGCGCTGGTTGGCGAATCTGGTTCGGGAAAGTCCTTAACTTCGTTGGCGTTAATGGGTCTTCTTCCAGGCGATTTTAGTGTTTCTGGCAAAGCGGTTATTAATACAAGCGCTAATGACAGTTTGGATTTACTAAGCAATAATGCTCCGTATTCTTATATTCGTTCGGGGCTTATTTCAATGGTATTCCAAGAGCCATCTACCGCATTTAATCCAGTTATGCGCATTGGCAAGCAAATTGAAGAGTCATTAAAATATCATCCCGAAAAGTTTGGCAAGATGAGCGCTCGCGCTAAAAAATCGCGAGTTCTTGATTCCCTTAGCGAGGTTGGCCTAAAGGATGTAAATCGCGTTTATAGGTCTTATCCGCACGAACTTTCTGGAGGGCAGCTTCAGCGTGCAATGATTGCAATGGCAATTATTAATCAACCTTCTTTGCTTATTGCAGACGAGCCTACAACAGCTTTGGATGTTACAACTCAGCGTAAGATTTTGCAGCTTTTGCGAGATTTAGCTAAAAAGCATAATATTGCGGTTTTGATTATTACGCATAATATGAGCGTTGTTAAGGCTGTTGCAAACACAGTTTATGTTATGAACAGTGGCAGTATTGTTGAAAGTGGGCTAGTTAAAGATGTGTTTTCTAATCCTAAAAACAGCTATACGCGATCTCTTTTAGACTCTATTGTTGATTTTGATATTAGTAATTTAGCTAGCGAATCAACTAGTTCGGAGGCTGGCGATTTTTGCGTAAACATTCAAAATGTTTCTGCTAAATATGCTAAGTATTCTAAAATTTTCAACCCTTCTAAGTACGCAATAAGTGATTTGAACCTTAATATTTTAAGGGGGAAAACGCATGCGCTGGTTGGCGAATCTGGTGCTGGAAAAACAACGATTGCAAAGCTTATTTCTGGTCAGCTTAAGCCAGAATCTGGCAGCATAAGCATAGAGGGTCTTAATTTATACTCCGATTGCAAAAAACGCGCAAATCGCAAGATTTTAAGCAATATTGGGTTCATTTTCCAAGATTCTGGCTCGGCGCTAAATCCTTTAAAAACTGTAGGTTGGAGCATTGCCGAGCCTCTTATTGTCAATAAAAGTCTTAGCGAAGAAGAGCGCAAAAAGCGCGTGGAGCTTGTTCTTAATCAAGTGCATTTGCCATTAAGCTTAATAAACAGGTTCCCGCACGAGCTTTCTGGCGGTCAAAAACAGCGAGTTGGCATTGCGCGAGCGTTAATAAATCGTCCTTCTTTGATTATTGCAGATGAGCCAACTTCGGCGTTAGATGCAAATCATTGCCTAAAAATCCTAAATCTTTTAAGTAGCTTGCAAAAGCAGTACAACTTTTCGTGCTTGTTTATAACGCATGATTTGGCTTTAGTAAGCCGCATTGCTAGCCAAGTTAGTGTTATAAAAGGCGGAAGGATTGTTGAGCAGGGAAGCGTTAAAGATGTATTGCGTTTACCTAAAAATCCATACACGCGCAGTCTTATTGATGCTGTTTTGCAATGATTATGTTTGTGCTAAAAAGTACCATTGTAAGAGTTTATTAGGAGGTTTTTATGTCTTCGTGCGCTCCAATAGGTGTATTTGACTCTGGGTTAGGTGGTATTTCTGTAGTTCGTGAGCTTCGAGAAGCAATGCCAAATGAGCGCATTATATACTTTGGGGATTCTGCTAATGCTCCATATGGCATAAAAACTCCGCAAGAAGTGCGTGAGCTTAGTTTTAAGATTGTTGAGCATTTTGCAAGTCTTAATGTTAAAGCTATTGTTATTGCTTGCAATACTGCCACTTCTGCTGCTGTTAAAGATTTGCGTGAGCACTATAGTATGCCGATTATTGGCATGGAACCTGCTCTTAAGCTTGCTTGCGATTTAGGTGGCGGCAAGCCTCAGCGCGTGATTGTTGCTGCTACTCCTTTAACGCTTAAAGAGCGCAAGTTTGCGGAACTTATGAATCGTTTTACGCAAGATCACCAAATTTTTTCTAGACCGTGTCCAGATTTGGTAGAAATTGTGGAAAATGGTGATTTAGGCAATAAAAATATTGTTATGAGTGCTTTGCATAAGTATTTTGATTCTTATGATTTAAACAATATTGATTCAGTTGTTTTAGGATGTACTCATTTTGTGTTTTATAAAAGTTATTTTCGCGAGTTTTTGCCTGATTGCGTGAAGATTGTAGATGGTAATGCTGGCACTATTCATCATCTTAAAAGCGTCTTAGATTCAATGAATCTTCTTGCGGATAAAGATGACGAGGGGAGTGTTTTGCTCACTAACTCCGATTCAAGCGATCGTATTGCTAAGCTATCGCAATCTCTGCTTAATAGTGACTGCTGATTATAACTTTAATTTAAATTGCAGCTTATAAATATGTGATGAAATATGTGATGAATTTAGTTGTATAAGCTTTTGATTCAACTAAATATAGTATGACCGTATTTGCTTAAAATTAATAGCACGATTACGAATATCCATAGTGAGTCTACGATTAAATCGTAGTTAATTCTGTAATACGCGTTTAGAATTTTATTTTTTAATCCAATTCCTTGCGCGCTAACTGTTGCGTGGCTAAGTGACATGAATTGTATAGTAGTGCAAAACATTAGTACTAAGCACCATGGGCAAAGAACTTGTATTACGAACATTGATTGAGAAAACAGCCAATACGCGTACAAGAGTGCGCATAACCCGCCTACCCAACTAAATATCGCTAGCCATTTTGGAAGTTTTACTTTTGCTATTCCGACTACAGCAAGTGTTACAAATACGCTTTCGGCGGCTATTCCAAAGAAGGCGTTAGGGAAGCTTAGTTCGCCAAATCGTATGAATTCTGCTTGCCATGTTTGAGCTACTTTAGAGCATGATACGAGAGTGTTTATATCGCATCCAAGCGCTTTGTGTGGTGTGCGCGCAAGAGCTAAAGTTTCAGAAGATAATATTAGAGATGTTAGAAGGGCTATTGCAGAAGTAACTAGCATAATAGCGTAAACCCAAGTAGCAGAATGTCTCCAGCCTTTTAATGAGTTTGTTTCGTAAAGTGTTTTTTCGTCTACATTGTTTTCCGTTTTAGATAGCTCATTTATATTTGTGAGTTCTGTTTGTGAATTACAGCTATCCATAAGTACTCCTGTAAACGCTAATAATGTAGGGATTAATCGTTTATAAGATAAACGTTACATGCCACAGTTTACGATAATTGTATGACTGTAACTAGCACTAGCGCTGATATTGATTTTTTTGCAAACCCTGATGAGAATAATTCTGGTTGGGATTTGCATTGTCATACCTTTTATTCCGATGGTACAAAGTCGCCAGAAGATTTGGTAAATGAAGCTAAAACTATTGGTCTTAAAGGTGTGGCTATTACAGATCACGATACTACTGCTGGTTGGAGTGATTTTAAAGAAGCTGCTAATATTGCGGATTTTCCAGTTATTTTTGGATCCGAAATCACATCTGTAGAAGGTAATATATCTGTTCATATGCTTGCTTATCGTTATAATCCAAACGACGAGTGCATTATTGAAATGTTTGATTTAACAAGGAAACGTCGTTTAAATCGTACGCGTAAAATGGTGGAGCTTATGTCGCACGATTTTCCGATTACTTGGCAAGATGTTCTTAATCAAGCAGGTAAAGGGAATCTGACTACGATTGGCAGACCACATATTGCAGATGCATTGGTTTCTGCAGGTGTTTTTGAAACAAGATCTCAGGCTTTTGCAGGGCCAGTAGCGCCTCATGGACCTTATTACATTCCTACGCCTTCTCCCAGCGTTGATGAAGTTATTAAAGTTATTAAACATGCTGGGGGAGTGAGTGTTATTGCACATCCTGCGGATTATAGTAGGAATCCTGTTATTCTTTCAGACTCTCAAATTGCTCATTACGCTAGTTTAGGTCTCGATGGTTTAGAAGTGTATCATCGTGGTAATTCTTTAACGCAAAGACAAAGACTATTTGGATTAGCAAAAGACTTGGATTTGCTTGTTACTGGCGGCTCTGATTGGCACGGAAGCGGGAAACCAAATAGTCTTGGTGAAGAAACAACTAGCGACGAAGTAGTAAGTAAAATCCTAAATCGCTAGTTTTGTAATTACAATGCGTTGAAACCAACAGTGTGTGTTGGGGTATCTCCGATTATTGCATAGGCAAAAGAGTTGCTAGGTACAACAATTTTCCTGTTATTTTTATCTGTAATGGTGATTAATTTTTCGTCTTTGATTGCATTGGTTATAATATTCTGCACGTCTTCTTCGCTTTGTTCTGATTCAAAGCTGATAGTGTCGTTTACGTGTTTAACTCCGATTGTTACCTTCATTTTGTTTCCTTTAATACTTTTGATACTTTTAATAATTGGTTTCTTTGATTTTACTTAATATTTAGCATCTAATATTTAGCATTTACGAATTACTCAGTTTGTCTTTAGCATCTTTAATAGCTTGATCTGCATCTTTTAGCATTGGGATAATAATAGTTGCTGGCTTATCTAAATCTTCATTGTTATTTTTGCCAGTATTTTCTACATTGTTATCTTTGCTTTCGATGCTGTTATTGCTCTCAATCTTGCTTTCGATGCTTCCGTCACTATTCTTGTTACTATTATCGGCGTTACTGATAATGCTATTTATAACTTGTGTTTCTAGATTATCAGCAACAGATGTAGTTTTAGTAGCATTCGTATTATCAGACTCTTTGTAAGAATCTTCTTGTGCTTGTGAATTTGAATAGTTCACTTTTGTAGGGTTTTCACTCGTGCTGTCGTTATTGCTGTTTAAAGCAATTGTCTGACTTTTAGCACTTATATTGCTCTCATTTGTGGCATCAGAAGATTCAATAGTATCGTCTTTAACTATATCTCCTACAGTTAGAGAAGACGCAGGATTTGCGCTTGAATTGTTGTTTTGATTAGCATTTGCGTTTCTAGAATTGTTTATACGCGTAAGCTCGTGAGCAAGACGTTCTACTTGTGCTTTAAAGCGCATGATCCCAGTTGTATCCGCACGCTGCAAAGCTTGAACAAAGTCGCCAACCTGCTCCATTTGAAGCCATAGGTTTGCGCGAAGCATAATCATGCTGTCTAATCTGGCTCCTAGCATTCTTCCGTAAGCGCTAAGAAGTGCATTCCTATGCTGTTCATTAAGTTTTGCAAAAATCCACGCTAAATCTCGCGCAGGATCGTTGATTTGCATGCTCTGCCAATTGGTTATTGCAGTAATCGTAGATCCAGAAAATAGAAAATCTCCATCTTTAAAACCGCCGTGAACAGGGCAAGTGTCAAATGCCCACAATCCATCGGTTTCAAGCACTCTGGACCAGTTATCGGTGATTTCAGTAGGAATGTGACCAGCTTGACGTAGCCTTTTAATCCAAGATGTTAATTGTGCTCGAATCTGACCAGTAGTAAAAGTCGGGTAGCCGCCTTTTGTTAAAAATGCTGGGCTTAGTCGGTGAATCGCGCCCATGGCTGTGCCAGCGTTTACGCAATCGTCTGTTGTAAGAAGGCTTAATTCTCTAGCGCTTCCGTTTAAATGCGGGCAAATCAATACTGTTGGATTATTAAAATCTGCCTGTCCAAGTCTTTCGCCATATAAGCTGTTTGAATCAGATTGGTTATTTTCTTGAGCAGATTGTGTAGATTGTGTAGATTGCGCAACTTTTGTATTTTGCGTATTTTGATTGTTCTGGTTTGAAAGAGAGCCAGGAACAAACTTAAGCATTTCTTCGTGTGCAAATCCAAGAGCTGCAAGTCCTTTGGTTTTTTGCAGCACCCATGCTGCTCTCGCTCTGTCGTGTAAGCGTTTTTGCCCTTTTTCCTCGGAGCTTACAAAAATGTCATAAAGGTTACCAGAAACGTCTTGAATAACGGCATGAGATATTCCCGCAGCGGCATCGGTGGCGTTTGCCTGCTCACTTTGGCGGGTTCCGGCGAATTGTACTTCTGGCATGACCGATGAGGCCAGCGCTACCAACTTGAATCTGCTTATCTGTGTCACAGTTCAACAGTAATACAAAGCAGCGAGATATAGTCAAATAACCTTTAACCACATTTGTGTTTTAATCTTTTATTTTTTCTTTGTTTGCTGTAACAATAGAAATATGATTTCTTCTCCAGAGTCATTATTGAATGATTTAGATGATTCACAGCGTGCAGCAGCCATGGCGTTAAATGGTCCTGTTCGCATTGTGGCATGCGCTGGTGCTGGTAAAACTCGCACTATTACACGCAGAATAGCGTATGCGTGTGCTAAAGGAGAATGGGATGAAAATCGCGTTTTAGCGGTAACTTTCTCTGTAAAGGCTGCTAAAGAAATGCAAGAACGTCTTAAAAAATTAGGTGTTAATAATGCGACTGTTGCAACTTTTCATTCTGCAGCATTAAAACATTTACGTAAGGTATGGGATTCAGTGTGCTCAGCTCCTTTTCCAAGAATAATGGATAATCCTAAAGAAGTTACAGAGCAAGCATTGATTCATTACACAGATCTTGCAAATATGACGTCTGTGCAAATAAGAGATATTATCTCAGAAATTGATTGGGCGAAAGTTTCGCTTATTGCACCAGATGATTATGCGAAAGCATATGCTTGTGTTCATAGAGAACTCCCTGCGGGCTTAGATGTTAAACAATTCGTAGAAGTTTATAAAGCGTACGAGATTGAAAAAAATACGCGTAATCTTATTGATTTTAACGATTTGCTCCTTTTAACCTGTCATATTTTAAGATCTTTCCCTAATGCTGCTAAACAGATTCGCAGTTTAATAGGTTGGGTTACTGTTGATGAATATCAGGATGTTTCGCCATTGCAACATGAGCTTCTTGTACTATGGTTGGGCGATAACCGCAATATTTGCGTTGTTGGAGATCCTGCACAAACCATCTATTCTTTCGCTGGCGCTAGTAGTTACGATTTACTTGAGTTTCCAAACGAATTTGCACCAATCTACGCGGATATTAGTTTGAATACGGATTACAGGTCTACAGAACGTATTGTTGGTCTTGCTAATCGTGTTCTTTCACAATCTGCGTGTAGGCGTGATTATTTAAAATTAAAATCAAATATTAGGGGTGGCGCTCGCGTTTCCAAAAGTATTTATAATACTGATTACGATGAGGCTCTTTCTGTTGCTCAGCAGATTTCTAAAGCTGTTAAATCGGGGGATGCGCTTCCTACGGATTTTGCTATTCTTACGCGCACTAATGTTCAGCAGAATATGTTTTGTAGAACATTAGGTAGCTTGGGCTTACATTTTTCTGTTAAAAAAGATGCTGGTCTTCAACCTGATGTGCTCGATAATAATATAGATAATACAGAAGTAAGCAATTCCAATTCATCGGTTGCTGGCGACTTATCCTTTGCTGATACAGATAATAAGTTTGTAGATAATGTTTCCGAAAAGAAGCATGTTGATTTAATTAAAAAATCTTTACTTCCTGTAACTATATCTACAATTCACGCGTCTAAAGGTTTGGAATTTAAACACGTTTTTTTGGTTGGCTGTTCTGAAGGTCTTCTTCCTTTTGGATCTTCTGTTAGTAGAAGTGAAGATGAGGATGAAGAAGAACGCAGACTTATGTATGTTGCAATAACAAGAGCGGAAAAAACCTTGCATATTTCTTACGCTCTTTGCAAGGATTATGGAAGTGGTATGCAAAGAACTGTAAGTCATTTCTTAGAATAATTTGTTTAAAATAATTCTAAGAAAATCGCAAATTTTTCCGCTCTGTTTTATTATTTCTATTCATTTATTATTCATTTGTTATTTATTTATTGTTATTTATTATTTATTTATTTATTATTCACTTATTATTTATTTATATCTGAATCGGGATTTGAATCAGAATCAGTTTCACCGTTATCTGAATCTTCGTCAGCATTGTTGTTTGCGTCATCAGATTCGTCGTCAGACGTGTCATTAGATGCTAACAGTTTGCTTAATTCATCGTCCCAATTCACATCTTTGAGTTTCTTTTCTAAATCTTCACTATTCTTGAAGTCTTCCAAATTAGGCATATTCATGCTTGATTCTTTTGACTCTTTATTTGTTTCAGTTTCCGATTCAGAATTAGACTCAGCATTAATTTCAGCATTAGTCTCAACATTATCATTTTTCTTATTTTCATAAGAATTTTCATGTTCAGACTCGTCGTTATCAATCTTAGAAGCTGACGACTCTTCATTATCTGTAGAATCAGCCTCATAGGATTTGCTTAACTCATCTTTGTTTGTAGAATCTGCAGAATCTATTTGCTTATTATTATCTGTGCTATTTTCATCTGTAGTATTCGTTTTTTTATCACTTGCGTTTGCCTCATCCTGAGACTCTGGCAAATCAGGCAAAAGATCAGGATGATTCCACATAGAGTCTCGCTCCTCAATGCCTTTTTCGTTTGTGATCGAATCCCATAATGCTGCAGCTTCTCGCATTCTGCGCGGTCTTAATCTCAATCCGATAAGAGATTCAAAAGTTATTTCCGAAGGTCCACCTGCAGCGCGCTCGCGTCTCATCATCTCTCTAAGTTGATCGATGTGTGGAATATGTGCCATTCCAGCACGCCAAATAACGCAATCAACCCAGCCTTCTGTAAGAGCAAGAAGTGTTTCCAGTCCTCTAAGAGCCTGTTTTTGACCCTCTGTTTCTGTATCTGCAACTTTAGAAATATCCACCGCTCCAGAAACAGCTTCTGGATCCATTTCTTGAATATCTCTAAGCTGGTCTTCTACAGCATCTAAGTCAATAGAAATACCATCTGCATACTTTATAATCAGAGCTTCAAAACGTGGCATAAGCCATGGTACAGACGCAAACAAGCGAGCGTGTGCAAGTTCGCGTAAGGCAAGATAATTCATAACTTCTGTTACGTCTAATCCCCAGGTTTTTGCATAATCTATGCAATTGTATGGAATAAGACCTCCAGCTGGATTGTTAAGTAGTGCTATACCTTGATCGAAGCTTCCATGAACCTCGTGAGATAATGCTCCAGCAGCGTATCCTAGTTGCATAGCAAAAGATGTATTTCCGAGCAATCTCATAAACTGGTCAGGTTGTTTTACCTCATCTGGCATAGGGATTGGCATAATTCCATCGTATATGCCATCCACTTCTGTATCTTGTGAATCGCCGAATCTTGCGGATATTACGCTTGTAAACGCCTCGCACACAGATTTTGCAACAGGGTTCGCGAATTTAACCCACGAATCTATTGTTCCTTCAATCCAATCAGATCTAGAAAGAATATCAGGTGTTCCTGGCGCAGGATTTAAGTTGCAACTTGTGTCTAGCCACAAGTTTGCTTGGCTAAGTGCTCTTCTGGCACAGTCTGCAACTTCAGCGTTTACGGTTCCTCCGTCGCTTGTTGATCTTTGAATAGCGATAGATTGTGCAAGCTTTTTATTTATTGGACCGTCTTCGAGAGTCACTCTCATTTCAAGAGGATTGTTTAATCCTCCTGTAGAAAAAGCTTGCATCATGGCGTGAACTTCGCCTGGTGTCGGAAGTCCTCCAATTCCACACCTTTCCTTGATGTGTTCGCGTATGTCAAAAGGGAGGTTCTCAAAGTTGTGCCATGCTTTTTCGCCTTGTTCAGAACCAAAGCAGTCGACGAGCCACTGGTGAATTTCTTCTTCGCTCATAGTTAAGTCCTTACAGTCTTAGTTAAAAGTCATCTAATATTTTCTACGTTATTTCGTATTCATTTATTAGTGTGACTTTTTGCAGCTTATTACAGATTCTACCTGATATACGGCAATTTTCATTCAATAAATCAATAATTTAAGTAACTTTTTTAATTTAATATTTTAAATGAATCCTAATTCCGTTATGCGTATGGCTTGAGTATAGAATTATTTCTTATGACTAATAAGATATTTGCTGTTTTTAATAATGTATGTATGACTGTTATAAGTTTTACGAGTAGAGTTTTTAATTATTTTGTTAAATATTTTTCTTCAAAATCCGTGCAGTATTTTATTGGACTGATCATTGGTGTTCTTGCGATTATTGTGCTTTTTCTTCCTAGCGCATATGTTGTTGAAGAGCCAGGGCCAACTCAAGACGTTTTAGGAAAATCTTCTGGAAAATATGTGATAAACGTAGATAATCCTAATAATCCTAATAAAAAAGCTGCTTCAGCTGCTTCGGGTTTAAAATCGCATTCAAAAAGTGGCAAATTGCTTTTAGTCACAGTAAATACATCTGGAGTGCCAGGGTATGAGATTCCAAATATTTACGCTGTTTTATCTTGGTTTGATTCAAAAAAGCAGATTTTGCCGCGTGAGGTGTTAGTACCTGTAAATCAAAATGCAAGTGATTATAAAAAAGAAACAAATAAGCAGATGACTTCCTCGCAATCTTCTGCGCAAGTGGCGGCTTTGGATTATGCGAAGAAACATCTTAATGTGAATGTAAAAAACGTAAAAGTTAAGATGCATATAGACGATATTGGCGGTCCTTCTGCAGGAATGATGTATGCTTTGGGTATTTTAAACAAGCTAACTGGCGTAGATTTGGCTGGCGGCAAAACAATAGCAGGCACGGGAACCATTGATAATAATGGGAAAGTTGGGGCAATCGGCGGAATTCGTTTAAAGATGATATCTGCTAAAAGAGATGGTGCAAGATGGTTTCTAGCGCCAAATAGCAATTGCGATGAGGTGGTTGGCAATATTCCGCAAGGTTTAAACGTAGTAAGCGTTAAGACTTTAGATGATGCATATAAAGCGTTGGAGAAAATTAAAGCTGGTAAAAGTATAAAGTCTTTTAAAACGTGTAATGCGAAGATGTAGAAGGTGTAGAAGGTGTTGCTTCATTTTTAACTCTTTATCTCTTTAACTCTTTATTTCTATTATCGAAAATCCTATATTTAGTATGTTTTATTATGCAAAGTGCTGCATATTGTGTTTTAAGACACGCCGAGTGTGATAATTTCGATGCTAAAAGCGAAAAATATAAAGTTTCCAATATATTTTTAACGTATTTTATGGTGATCTTTATAGAATCTAGGAATTTTTACGAATGTTAAAAAATGTGTAGATTTTCCTTGAATTTTCCTATGGGGGGGGGGGGTACAACTGTATACGTGCTTTGCAGTAGTGCACTGTATTATTTTGCATTTGAGCGTTTGGAGCGAATTTAACTACTGGTTTTGGGGAAGCTAGGTATGCTTACGTTTATTTAACGCTTGCACAATAGTTTTCATCAGTAGTTTCGAGTCGGCTTACGTTTATTTACGTAACTTGATTGCGCGCTTTTTGCTTGCAATGCAGTGTTCTGCACCCCGGGCAATGCTTGTTGGCTTATAAAACCAACAAGCATGAGTATTCGAGCAGCTTTTAGATTTTAAGAAATCGAGGCGTTAGAATGTCACGGCTTCATGGCTGTTTCTCTAACCTTATATGTGCAGCTTGTAGTTTTGTTAACCGTCATCGTGCGATTGACGATGCTAGTGATTCTATAACTTCGCTAAAATCTAAAAGGTGCACTGAATGGTGCTCTAGTGCTAACGCTTCTAAATTGTATTACATTCGTAGCGCGGCTCTTGCGTTGATTGTTGCCGTGGCGACTATTCTTGCTGTTCTCGTTGTGCCAGCTAAGCCTGCAAGCGCTGCGCAGGTTATGTGGTCGTATGGTGGCTATGGATATTTTACTGCTAATGGTAATGGTATTGGTAATGCTGTTGAAAATATGCATATTACGCCAACGCTTACTAAGGACTCTAGTGGTACTCATGTGAAGTATGAAATATATTTTAACTATGCTTTTCTTGAGCATTTAGATCCTCAGCCTAGACAGCGTATTCCAGCGCGAGTCACTTTTTACGTAGATCTTCCAAAACAGCTTATTACAGACACTATTAGAGTGAAAAGAGATAGGCGAAACCTTTACGAGAAAAAGTGGAATACCTGGTCAACTCAGAATGATAATGACACACCAGAAACAATGAAAACTTGGGATAAATATTGGGGGCATACTTGGACAATTTCTCGTTGGCATTATACGTATGGTAAGAGCGATTTTAATGATCAATGGGAAGATACTGTTGGTAATGGTCATTTTGGCTGTGGATATAATGTTGATTCTGAGTCTAAATTTAAGAATTACAGTTTATGCGAAATAAAGAAGTGGCATGACAATGGCGACTTTGGTATAATGCTGCGTTCATATGAAAGTGCTAATTCTACGACTTGCTACCGTTGGGTTATTACTGCAGATGTGCCAGATGGTACTGATATTCGTTACATGCCTATTATTGCTGGATACCAGTCTACTAATGCTCAATCTCATGAGCGTGATTATGCAACTTATGGTCCTTATGATCATGATGGTGATGGCATACCAGATAACGTGGAGTGGGATAATAGTACCGATCCGACTAAGCCTGGTGGGTTGCATTTTGAGGAGTCGGAGGATTCGCAGCCTCGTCAAGCTTCTTCTGTGAGAGCTTATACTGATGATGGTCACTGGCAAGAGAATGATGGTGATTACTTCAATAATAAGGGTAGTTTTGTTCCTGATTATGGTAGTGATCATAAAAGAGGTAAACTATACGATCATATTCCTAAGAATCTTACTTATTCTATTGATGGTAACTCTTATTTTGATAACAATAAGAGTTACAATGCTCAAGTTACTTTTGATGATCCTAATAGTCCGAAGCCAGAGACTTTGCAACAAGGTCATGCGTGGATTGACAAGTCCACAGGTAAAGTGTATTTTAACCCAGCGGATTCGCATAAGAATCATACAGTTTATATACCGATTAAAGTAACGTACCCTAATCCAAATAAGTACAACTGTAATCATACTCAGCCTTTTTCAGAGACGGTTGTAGCTAAATTCCATGTTTGGCCTATGTCTCATTTTTATAAGCCTGTGTATCCAGATTATGATAAAAAACAGGTGCAAGCTGGAAAATCAATTACGTCGGTTCCAAAAAATGAGGGGATTACTAAAGGTGATTTTCCGAAAGGTACTAGGTTTGAGCTTGGTACAAATAATAAGTATTCGAGTCCAGTGCTTTCTTGGTCAAAAATGACTAATGCTAGTACTGGTGAAGTAACTTTTACTCCAAGTAAACCTCAAGATCCTAAGAATTATGATACTCCTGTAATTGCTTACTATCCTGATGGTTCAAGTACTAAGGATAATGGTCAGGTTTATGCTCACGTTAAAGTAACTCCACTTACTGTAGGCAATAACGACTTAGGTTTTTCTATTGCTGAGGGTGCAGGTATGCACGATTACGGTAGTAACTATTCCGACCGTATTACTTATGGTTCGTATCATACGGATCATTACACGAATCTCGATAAAGATAAGCCGATAGACAAGAATAGGCTTCTTATACCTGACGCGTGGTCTGCTAACAATAAGTATCCGATTAAATTCCGCGCTATTTGCCACGAAGAAAATAAGGATAATTATACGCTTCTTAAGTGGGATGAAGCGAAAAACAAGTCTGTTGGTGATGTTAACGGATTAAAGTTTACAGCTTTTCATCAATGGAAAATCGCTACAGAAGATGAAGAAAACAAGTGCAGGAATAATAAAAACTGTAATCTTAATGATTTTAAGTACTCATATTTAACTAAAGATGAGTACAACACTAATACTATGGCTCGTTCTCGCGCGATTATTACTGGAACGCCTAAGAAAAGCGGTAAGTATGAGTGTCGCGTATTTGCTTTTAACAATGCTGATAGTCTTAAGGGTTTCGATGACATAATTGGCAATGACACTGGCGGAAGTGTTTTTTATAAGAAAATGCTATTTGCTAATTATGGTACTCAGGGTGATATTAAGAATTCAAAGGGTAAAGATTGGAATGATGGCAGTTTCTACTTTAAAGTGAAGCTTAAAGACAACCAAAAGTACAACCCTACTTATACAAAGATTCCTGAGTTTGTTGCTGGCAGTGTGCCTAGTGGTTCTATAGGTAATATAAGTACAGATCAGCCTAAGAGCATGAAGAAGATTACTGTTGGCGGCAAGACGGAAAACGCTAACGGTGTTCCAGATGCTGATTTAGAAGGCGTTGTTGATAACGATACGCCTCTTCCAAAGGGCACGTGGTTTAGTATCAAGAAGTTACTTAGAAAAGTAGATGACAAGAAACAGTCTAATAAGTTTACGTTGAAACAAGAGGTTGAGACTTGGTCTCAGTTTGAAGACGGCGAAAGCAATAAGTCTGAAGGCAAGGATGAAGCAAAAGATAAAGACCCTAATTCAAGCCGCGAATACGGCGCTGTAACCTTCCGTCCAACAAAGTGGCAAGATGCTGGCGAATACTTGGCAGATGTTGTTGTGCACTACCCAGACGGTTCTACTTCGGACGGCGATGGCTCAATCAACAAGAACCACCCTATCTACGCTAAAGTGAAGGTTACTAGACCAAATCTTCATAATCCAGATATAAAGATGCAGTTGCGTTCGCAATATAATGCAAGCGACAACTCTGTTTCTGGTGCGTGGATAAGCACATCTAAAGATCTTGCTGGAATCGATAAAGCCGCTGGCGTTACAGTCATGCGTGGCGTTGGTCTTGTGCACGACATGGGTATTGATTCTTGGGCTGAAACTGAGGTTGGACCAATTTACCAAAAGATGTTGTGCACAAAGAAAGGTGAAAATTACTGGCACGAGAATCTGCCTGGTCTTAACTTCCAATTAGGGGCGAATAGAAAAGAATGGAAGCACTCTAGCTTTAAGCAGAATGAGGATTGCAGGAAGAACAAAAACTGCAATTCAAACACGATCGACTACTTGTATAACGATTATGTTGACAGTAATAGTGGTAATACTATGGAGCGCACACGTGCGTCTATTACGAACAAAATTGCTCCTACAAAAACGGGCGAATACTATTGCGCTGTGTTTACTATGAAGAAGTCTCTTGAAAAAGCTTACGTTAACAATAATCTGGACACTCATTCGCATAGTCGTAACGGCGTAAAACTTAACCTTGGTAATGCTGTAAATGGCAAGGATGTTACAGTGTTATTCTTCCCAGTGTACGTGGTGGAACCGTTCAAATTGCCAAAGACGGGCGGCATGAACTGGAACATGCTTCTTAGTGGTGTTGTGTTTGTTGGCACTTCTCTGATGTTTATTGCGTTGCTGCTTGATCAAAGCAAGTGGGGGCGTGCGCTCATCGCTGAGATTATCAATATTATTAAAGTTTTTATCCGCAAAACCGCTAGAAAATGGCGCATTGAAAGGTGGCGATGCTGATGAAAGAAAGTCTGCAGCGCAAAAACTGCAGTGTCAACGTTCCATGTGTCGGGAATTGCGTTACGTAGTGATGTTACACAGTGGCGTTACACAGTGACGACAATTATGCCGAAGCATGGTTCGGATTTAATCTTGCTGCGCGCGGCGCAAATCGTAGCCGCCGACAGAGTTCATACAACTTGCAATGGCTCCGCCGACCGTGCGCAACACAAAACAGAAAACTTATCTCTTAAACCTGCTCGAAAGAGCAATAAAAAAGGAGAAATTATGAACAAGATAACTAAGCAATGCGTGGCGGCAATCGCCTCGCTCGCAATGGCTGGCGCGCTGTGCGTCGCTGGCGCCGTGGTGGCTGGCAGCTCCGCTTGGGCTGTAGATAATGCAGCTGCTGCTAAGGCTCCATGGGAGGAGACCACCAAGACTGGTTCCATTACGATTCACAAGAAGGATGATACTTCTGGTACAGCTGTTGGTCTTAACGGTGCAACCTTTACGGTTCAAAAAGTTTCAAAGATTGGTACTGATAATGTTCCTGATCTTACTAAGCAAGGGGATTGGATTACTCTTGCATCTAAAGTTAAGGAACTTAACGAGGCTGCAAAAGCTGGTCAGACTACAGGTAAAGTCACGTTTGATACGACTTTTGGCAAGCAAGGCAAGATGAGCCAAGAAACGAAAGATGTTAATGGTGAAAAAGGCGTGGCAAAGTTCGATAATCTTAAAATCGGCTTGTACTACGTTGAGGAAACTGGAGTGCCAACAGGCTATAGCCCTGAGTTTACTCCATTCTTTATAACTGTTCCGCAAATCACGCGTGAAGATAATGCAACCACCAACACTTATACTTATGATGTAAACGTTTCTCCAAAGAACTGGAATGCTAATGGTGGTATTACTAAGGATGCTCAAACTAGCAAGATGGTAGGTGCTGGAGACACGCTTCCATATGTGATTACCGCTAAGGTGAAGCTTCCACTAACGCCTGCTATGAATGGTAAAAGTTTAGCCAGCTCTAATTTCACTGGCTTTAAGGTTTGGGATGATGCGTTAACATCCGCATATAGCAACCTTACTGATTTTGGTAAAACTGCAACTAATTATAAGGTTCAAGTTGGCGAGTACGATTCTAGCAAGAAAGCTTTGAAGCAGGGTGCTGTTGAGTTAACTAACGCAAATAATGATTTTAGTGTAAGCGATAGTACTAATACGCCTAACGATAATACTCGTAAGCGCATTCTGTTCACATTCTTAGATGATGGTTTAACTAAGATTGCTAACGCATTCGGAGCAGATTCTAATGCGTTTGCTAGTAAGGATATTCGAGTTCAGGTAACTTTGAATCTTAATATTAATAAAGATTTTGGTAAAGACACTGTAAAGACTGAACTTACTAACAAGTATGGTTTTAACCCAGGCGGAGACAGCGGTAAGGATACACCTGGTACCGATACTAAGACTGTATTCCACAAGTTCCATGTCTTGAAGTATGACGGCACTGATACAACAAAGAAGACAGTTCTTCCTGGTGCAGAGTTCAAGGCGTTTTCTGATAAAACCAAAGCTTTAGCGTGCGCAAAAGACACAACTAAGTGCGCTGAAACTGATGGAGCTATGCCTGGCTTTGCTGCTAAACCAGCTACTGCAGGAACTGCTACTATCACTACAACTGGCACTAACGGTAAGACTTCTGATTATGTTGTCAAGACTACTGATGCGAATAGCAAGATTTATCTTGTTGAGGTTAATGCTCCAAAAGGTTATGTTCGTTCAGAAGATGTTCATGAAGTGGATACTGCTAAAGCAAAAGATACTGAATCACTTGAGGTTCCAATTGCTGATGTTCCAACGAGCAATAACATTGAACACTGGTTCAAGCTTCCAAATACTGGTGCTTACGGCGTGATCATCTTCGCCATCATCGGTTTGGGCTTAGTTGGCGCTGGTACATTCATGTACATGCGCAACAATCGCAAGAAGGAAGAAGAGCAGGCTGCCTGATTTGCTTGTTTTAATCAGTAAATCATAAACGATTGAGTCTATAAGATTAAATCTATAAACGATTGAGTCTATAAACGATTGAGTCTAGGGCAAAAACCCTAGACTCAATCCTATGTGGACTGTTAAAGCAACAAAACCCGTCGTTTTTCCGCTTTTTGTTGTTGATTTTGTGGTTTTAAGCAACATTTTCGGTAAGTTTTTCCCGATTTTGTTGTTAATTTTGCCGTTTTGAGCAACAAAAAGCGCAAAATCCCACTGCGTTTGTAGCAAAATCAAACCAAATATTATCTTTAATTCAATAGCTTGAGCTTGGAGGAGTTATGAAGCTAGCCGATATTAGCAATTGGTGCCACTCGTTGAGCGAGCGCGCGGTTGCTAAATTGTTTAAGAATAAGGCGAAGCGTACCTCCAATGCGGCTGGCGCGAGCAGTGTGGCTGGTGCGAGTGATTTGCTAGCGGAAAAGTCGTCAGCAACCGAAGAGCAAACTCCACAATCCAACTCAAGCCAAAAAACACAGAAAAACTTAAAAACACAGAAAACTTTTATACATCGCATAATTGAGCCGATTGCGTTAGTGCTAGCAGGCGTATTGTTCTTCAGCTACCCAGTGGCGTCAACACTGTGGAACAACCACGTGTCTAAACAAATTTCCATAGATTACGACAAAGTAAGCTACAATCAGGCCGCTGGCGTGCGAGAATCTATTCTAAGAAGTGCGCGAAAATACAATGCGCGCAGAAAAAAATTCTTTACAGCCGACCCGTATGACGGCAGTGACAATTACAAAAAAACAGCAGACTATAAGTCATATATCAAACAACTAGACGAACCAATGGGAATTATGGGAATCATAAAAATCCCGAAAATTGGCGTAAAACTACCAATTTATCATGGCACTTCGCGCGATGTTCTAGCTCGCGGAGCAGGGCATTTGTATGGTACAGATTTACCTGTGGGCGGCAAAAACAGGCATACCGTTATTACAGCGCATACTGGATTGCCTACAGCAACCATGTTTGACGGTTTAATCGACATGAAGCGTGGAGACTACTTCTACATTGATGTACAGGGCGATACAATGCGCTACAGGGTGTTTCGCATTAGTGTTGTAGACCCGCAGGATATCAGTTTGCTGCAGCGTGAGCCTGGGCGCGATTTGGCGACTTTGCTTACATGCACGCCGTATGGTGTGAACTCGCATAGGCTACTGGTTACGGGGTATCGCGTGCTGCCGGACCCAGCGCACGCTCCAGAAGATCATCTTCAGTGGCCCCTTTGGATGACGCTGTTTGTAGCTGCTATGATTCTTTCGCTGTTGATAATTTCAATCATGGTAACTGGGTACTTACAAAAGCGTAAGAATAAATCAGATTTGCGCGGCAAACACATACTGCGCGAGACCTGCCTTCGCGATTAAAGCGTAACGCGCGAACGATTTTCCCGAGATTGTTTACGTATTTGGTGGTTTTGGGAACAAACGCGGGGAAAAAATAAACAAACATGGGAGAAGTACGCTAACCAAGAAAAGCGGAAAGTGGGCGATGAGGGACTCGAACCCCCGACATCCACCGTGTAAAGGTGGCGCTCTAGCCAGCTGAGCTAATCGCCCGCTTGAAACAAGATACAGTATGGTGTGTACTAGATGCGTGATTCGCGATTTGCGTGTGTCTTTCAGAGTTTGTGTTTTGCGTTTTGAAGCGTCTTAACAATCGCGTAGAGTATATTCAATAATGATATGTTCAGGAGGTCTATTGTTTATGGCAAGTAAACCCGATACTGCGCGTAATTCTTCTGGTATTGAGCGCGTAGGTAAGCGCAAGAAGGGTTACAGCGTAGAGCAAGTTAATGATTTTCTTGAGCGTGCCCATTCTTTGTATGAGTCCGACGACATTCGTCTTACACAAAAAGATATTCAAGACGTGTCCTTCGATTTAGAAGATGAAGGATACGCTATTCCTCAAGTTGATGCGGCTCTTTCTAGGTTGGAACGTGCTGTTGTAGATAAAACAACCGAATACGAAATTTCTCATCGCGGTAGAATCGTTTGGAAAGCACAAGCCGATAGTGAATACCGTGTTTTGCTTAATCATTCTCAGCGTGATTACAAGATGCGTTTTGATTCTGGTCAATCTCGCAAGCCTTCGTATGATAAAAAACAGGTCGATAATGTTGTTAATAAGACCTTAGATAAGATTTCTATTCTTCTTGGATATAAGCCAACGTGGGGTAATAGTTCAAGCGATCTTGATGGCATTGACGCAATGTTTGTTTCTAACGTGTTGTTTACACAGCGTTCTGGTAAACATGGATACGATGAGCGTCAAGTGGATTATTATTTGAACGCTTGCATACGATTGCTTAGTAGGCTTGAATCTTACGATCGTGTTTCTAAGTACCTAGATTTTGATTCTAATGGTGCTGCCGCATCTTCTGTTAACGCAGCATATAGTCAGACGACGCCACAGCCTGTGCAATCTGCAAATCCTATGCCTCCATCTGTTCCCGTTGAGCATAATGCGGATTCGTTTGTAGTAAATCCTGTTCAAAATACTGTTGAAGCAGATAATCCTGTTGCAAATGATATTTTTTCTAGAACTACAGTTGATGAAGTAGATTCGCATCATATTAGTGCAGATAGTGTGCCAGTCGTTGAGCATGTGGCAGATAGTGATAATAGTTCTGCACAGCATATTGAAGATATGCCTCAAGATAGGCAAAGCATTTTCGCACCTGTAGACAACAGTGTTGATAACAATAGTGGTGCTTCTCTTAACGATTTGCACCATGGGGATAGGGCTATTTTTACGCCTCATTCTGCTAATGTAGAGCCTAATGATGATACTGATGACGAGATGTCTCAGGCTTCTACTGTTATGCCTCCTACGTTCCCGCCATCGTATGCTCCGAAAGATTCCTATTCGCAGACTTATACAAGAGACAGTGCTATTCCAGCTGCACCTAGCCAAGATTCTTATAGTCAGAATCATGTTAATGCTGCTAATGCTAATGCTGTTAATACTAAAGATGATGATAAGAATGATTCAAAGAATAGTGCTTCAAACCCTGTTGGTGATTTGAATTTGTCTCTTCTTGCATCTCCTAAATTTGAGCCGTCGCAAAGTCTCAATCTAGATATTCCAGATCTTTCATTCCCAGTTATGAATCATTTTAATGCTTCTTCTGAAGATTTTAATGCTAACAATGCTGGCAATAATGATTCAGATGATTTGGATGATACTGGCGAATCTAATTTCGGTGGTTTTGTGAATCCAAGCCACAACTGATCTATAAAAATACTTTGGATTAGCAGATTAAGAGTTTTTGATTTTCATGCCGTTGTATAACGATGAGGCTGTAGTTCTTAAGACTTTTCCTTTAGGAGAAGCGGATAGAATTGTAGTTATGCTTACTAAAAAGCATGGTAAGATTCGTGCTGTTGCAAAAGGTGTTAGGAAAATAAAATCTCGTTTTGGGGCGCGTTTAGAACCTTTTATGCGTGTGAATGCACTTTTTGCTACTGGAAGAACTTTTGATGTTGTTTCTCAAGCGGTTTTAGTTTCTGCTTATGCTGAGAGTATTTGTGCTGATTATGATTTGTATAGTCGTGCTAGCATGATTGCGGAAATCGCAGATGATTTGGTTTCGTCTTCTGCACAGTATCAGGATTCTTGTATGCAATACAATCTGCTTGTTGCAGCCTTATCTGCTCTTTCTAGGGGATTGCATAGTGCTGATTCAATTGGATTCTCATATGTTTTAAGAGCGTTAAAACTAGCTGGCTGGTCTCCTATGCTTAATGAATGCGTAGTTTGTGCAACTAAAGATGATTTATCATATTTTTCCTCTTGTTCTGGAGGAGTTATGTGTTCTAAAGATCATGATTTGCAGTCAATTAAGTGTAATGGTTTAGCACGTTTTCAAATGATTTCTTTGATTAATGGCGATTGGAAGAATATAGACGGAACAGATATTGATTATTTAACGTATAGATGCGTTGAGCAGTGGTGTGAATATTATCTTGAGCGTCCAATTAAATCAATGCATTTATTAGAAAATAATATGTGATTTAATATAGCTTTTTTAGCGTCTTATTTAACGTTTTTGTGAACGTTTTAGTGAGCGTTTTTGTTAATTTTTTGTTTGAATTTTATAATAATTGTCCTCGCTGTCTGATGCAATAATGATTGATATCAGACACGGGTGCTCTTTCAAAGAGCTGAGAAGATTACTGTCTAACCGTTTAACGTGATTCGGTTAATGCCGACGTACGGAGTTTTCTGCAGGGTCGCCTTTGTTTGATAACTGATAATGAAAGGAGACCCTAATGGGTGCATCTGTTGAAGAAGAAACCGTGCGTCCATCTTTGCGATGGAATGTAGCTGATATTACGCTCACGGTTGTTGTAGCTGTAGCTTCTGGTATTATCTTCTGGGGTATCGGTTTGATTAGCGAGCCTATTTCTGCTGCTCTTAAGCTTATTCCAGTTCCAGGAGTCAGCGCATTGTACTACGGTTTGTTCTATTTTGCTGGTCCTTTGGCTGCTATTATGGTTCGCAAGCCAGGTGCAGCATTGTTCGGTGAGTTTATTGCTGCAATGGTTGAGTTGACTGTTGGAAGCCACTGGGGTGGTATCGGTACCGTTCTTCCTGGATTTGTTCAGGGCTTGTTCGCTGAATTTGCATTCTTGTTCTTCATGTATCGCAAGTGGAATGTTGGCTTAAGCGCACTTTCTGGCGCATTAGCTGGTTTGGGTGGAATCGTTTCAACCTACCCGTTCTACTATGCAGGTGTTCCAATCTTTGGTTCATTCATGGTGATTCACACTATTTGCAGCATGATTTCTGGTGCTGTAATCGGTGGCGTTTTGATGTGGTACTTGTATAAGGGTATTGCTGCCACTGGCGCATTGAGCCGCTTTGCTTCTGGCAAAGAAGTGCGCGCCTGATTTTACGGGTAAGATTACAAGTAAAATCAACTTATAAATTTGATTTGTGGGCGGGGATTAATTACCTCGCCCATTTTTGTAAAGTCGCAAGTTAAGTTGCAAATAAAAGTCAAAATAAAATCACAAATAATAAAATCACAAATCACTATAAAACAAAGGAGTTAATATGCTAAGAGTACGTCTTGAATATGTGCATCCATGGACGAATCACGCAGGTATGTATCTTGCAAGAAAGCGCGGATTGTATGCACAATACGGATTAGATGTAGAGTTTACAAGCACAGATACAGAGCGCGGCGATGTTCCAGCATGTTTGGAGCGTGGAGAAGTAGATATAGCTCTTGTTCGTTTAAATCAACTTTTGGCTCATCAAAATGGTGCAAACAGGCTAACGTCGTTTGCTGTAATGAATCAATCGCAAATTGGTGGAATCATAACAAATAAAAACACGGGCATTACGCGATTTAAAGATCTAGAAGGAAAGCGCGTAGTAATTCCTATGGGCGTTAAGCGCCTATACACGGAGCTTCAGCAGGCGGTTGCTGCCGACGGCGGCGATTTTAGCAAGCTGATTACAATTGACCCAGGCCCATGGGAGCCAGACATTCGAGCCGTAGAACGCGGAATGTGCGATGCTTTTATTAACGTAGCTTGGTGGGAGCCATACCAGGGTTCGCTTCCATTTGATCAAGTTGTTGTTCTTCCATTCGATTCTATTGGCGTAGCGCCGCATCATTCTTACTATGTTTGCGCTCGCCAAGAGATGATTGAGCGAAATCCGCAATTAATACGTAACTTTGCAAGCGCAACAGTTAAGGGCTATGAGATGGCAGGAAAAGACCCTCAGGCTGGTGTTGATGCTTTGCAGAATGCGCTTTGCCATATTAGCCCAGAGGCTTTGCGTGCCTCGCTAGACGAAGTGATTCCGTCTTGGTACGACAAGAATGGTCGTTGGGGCACGGCAGACATGGCTTTGGTGGAAAACTACACTCGTTGGATGGGTGAAAATGGCCACTTAAGCGTGCCTCTTGATTGCGCGCTAAAAAGTTTAGAAAACGGGTGCGTAACAAACGAGTATTTGCCAGAATAGTCGTTAGTTTTGCAATAGTTAGTTTTGCATAAGCAAAGTCGCCAGCAGCCGCACATGAGCTAGTTGGCGTCAAATAATTCTGCAAAAAAATGCGCGAAAATCAATGAGCCTGTAACCAAATATCTGTAAATTGGAGCGAATATGGAAAACGAAAGCAACGACCCTCAGCTAGATATTGTTGCTCAAAGATGGGCAAATGTTGATTTAGATGAGGCAAATACTGTGTGCTCGCTTTTAGAGGAGTCGCTAGAAGTAGATTGCGTTTTAAGCCATAGTTTGCGCCCGATGGCTGCAGGTTCATTGCTTCGCGCGCATTACAAAGATGATTCGTCAAAGCAATCTAAAAGTTTGGACGTTTATATTAAAAGATGCAGCACAAAAGTGAGGCAAGCGAGCACAATTAGGCCGTATCATCGTTTTGCGGAGCATCTTTTAAAAAATAGAATAAGCACGCCAAAATACTTGTATTTTAATAAAAATAGCGAGTCTTTAGGTTTAGAAAAGAATATTTCTGGCGATACTTGTGGCGATATTTACGTAGACGGCACTCTTCTTGTAATAGGCGATTGCGCTTACGAAGTGACCTTAAAAGCTAGCGGAGAAGACCGATACAAAGACGCGTACACTTGGGATCCGCCTAAAACGTGCGAAGAAGCCAAAAAACTTGGAGCAATGATGGCAAAAATCGCCTTAGCTTCACAAAGTTTTGACGAGCCAAATCCTAAGGAAATCAACGCTTTTCAATCAAGATTTAGTCTTTGTACAAGCGAAGACGTGCAAAGTGATGCCGAAGTTTGGTTAAAAAATAGGCCCGATTTAGCGAAATTCTTAAAAGAACAGAATCGTGATTTTGTAAAAGATTTAAGCGAATTTGCTCCAACATGCAAAAAAATTTACGATTTGGGGTACGCGAATCTAAGAAAGCAGTGGACTCATGGAGATCCGCATATATCTAATTTTATGTGGGAAGGTAGTGCTCCAAGCGCAGTATTTGACTTTGGAATGGCGTATAGAAACACAGCAATCTACGATTTAGCAATGACTTTGGAACGCAACACAATTCAGTGGGTAGATATTGCGAATGGCAAAAAAGATTCATTTAGAACAGACTTAGTTAAGTCAATTTTGCAAGGATATGCTATCGTTCGACCATTAACAGATGTTGAAAAAGAGTTGCTTCCGCTTGTTTTATCTGTAAGTCAAATCGAACAATGCGTAGAATTTGTAGACTATTATTTAAAGTCAAATGGATCTTACGACTTTAAAATTTGGGGCTACGATACTGGGTTCTTAGAGCACGCTAGATGGTATAAATCTAGTTACGGAGAGCAATATTTAAACGCTTTAATAGAGATTTTGCGAGAAATATAAATATAGAGGATTTTGGCGGATTTTTTATCTGATTTAGCTGGCTTTTATTAAGCTTTGCAAAACGGGTTTAAGTATTCGTTCAATGGGGTTGTTAGATTTTAACTATGAGTTTTGAAAACGTTGACTACACTTCGTTAAATATTCCAGCAGCTCCATTTAGCGATCCTAGCCGCGTGCCAGATTTTCCTAAAGGTAAAGTTCCTCGACATGTAGGCGTGATTATGGACGGCAATGGGCGTTGGGCTAAAGAGCGCGGAATGATTCGCACCGAAGGGCATAAAGCGGCGGAGCCAGTGGTTTTCGACACTATTGCAGGAGCCATAGAAGCAGGTGTTCGCTATTTGAGCTTGTACACGTTTTCTACGGAAAATTGGAAAAGATCTCCTCAAGAAGTGCATTTTTTGATGGGATTTTCTAGAGATATTATTCACCGCAGAGTTGCGCAAATGAACGAGTGGGGAGTGCGCGTGCGCTGGGCCGGAAGACGGCCAAAATTGTGGAAGTCTGTTATTGACGAGTTGGAAAAAGCTCAAGAGATAACGAAAAATAACACTACGATTGACGTTGTTTTTTGCTTAAACTATGGTGGTCGCGCGGAAATCGCAGACGCTTGCGCGGCAATTGCTAGGGAAGTTAAAAGCGGCAAAATTAAGGGCGATCGCATTAGTGAGAAGATGATTGCTGAACACTTGTATAACCCAGATATTCCAGATTGCGATCTTGTGATTCGCACTTCGGGAGAGCAGCGCACTAGCAACTTTTTGCCTTGGCAAGCGTCTTATGCTGAGCTTGATTTTGTGCCAGAACTTTTCCCAGATTATGGTCGCGAAGCGCTGTGGAGGTCAATTGACCGTTATGCGCATCGCGACCGCAGGTTTGGTGGCGTAAAAAACGCTTAAACTTATCTGTTAGTAGAATTAATTTATTAGTCGCAAGCTAGCCAAGCGCAAGCTGCTACAACAGCTGATTCAAGTCCACGATTTAGAGTGGGTTGCAAATCTGGAGCAAAAGCTGGATTGTGGTTTCCTGGAGCATTTTTCATGTCTTCAAATCCACCTAGTCCCCAGTATGCGTAAGGTGTATTAAAAGCGTTCGCGACTATAGAAAAATCTTCCGAAGCAGAAGCGCGCGAAATATCTACAGAATTTTCTCCAAAGTATTCATCAAAAGCTTTACGCACGCGCAAAGACGAATTCTGATCATTATTCGTAAGCGGATAGCGGTCATAGTATGTAAATTCTGGTTTCTTAGGACATCTTGCAAGCTCGCACTCTCCACGCACAATTCGTTCAATAGCATTGTGTACAAATTTTTGAGTATCTTCGCTATAAGTTCTTGTGTTAATTAAAAGCTCGGCATCATCAGGAATAATATTCGACTTACTTCCTGCATTAAGCGCACCAACTGTAACAATTGCGTAATCTTTAGCTGCAAGTTCGCGAGAAACAATCGTCTGCAATTTCAACACAATAGACGAAGCTAAAACCACAGGGTCAACGCTTAATTCTGGCATAGATCCATGTGAACCTTTACCAAAAATGTGTACGCGAATTGAAGATGCGGTAGTTAAGAACGCGCCCGAACGAATACCGACTGTTCCTGCAGGAATAGCACCCAACACATGCTGGCCAAGGTAAATGTCAGGCTTTGCAATCATGCTCGTAATGCCATTTTCCACCAAGTCTTTTGCGCCTTGAGCTGTTTCTTCTCCAGGCTGAAAAACGCCAATGTACGTTCCTCTCCAAGCATCTTTATGCTTGTTAAAAGCCTTCAAGGCGCCAAGTAGGCTGGAAATATGAAAATCGTGACCGCAAGCGTGTGAAACTCCAACCGTTTTGCCATTTTCGTCTTGCGTGCTAACTGTTGAAGTATAATCTTTCCCTGAATTTTCTTTAATTGGAAGCGCATCGATATCCGCTCTCATAGCAACAACAGGACCTTCGCCGTTTTTAATCTCTGCCACAACGCCTGTCTTGCCAACTCGCTTTGTTTCAATCCCAGCTTTGCTAAGAATATCAATAATTGTTTGAGCTGTATGATCTTCTTTCATTGACAGTTCAGGATGTTGATGAAAGTATTTGTATTGTCTTTCTCGTTCTGATTGGGTTTCATCTAAATCGGATAATATCTTCTGAACTGCCGTAAATTGCAGCATAAATTCCTGCTTTCTTTTGTTTTATTATAACTTTGTTGAGTTTTGAGATTATTTGATTTTAGTTTTATTTTTCTTTATTTCGTTCTTCGAGAATCTTGTCTACAAGAGCAGCTTTTGCGTCGATTTGATCGCTAAAACCAGGGCGAATGTCTAACTTTAAAATAACGCCTGTGCGATAGCCTTTTTCAACAAGAACCATAGTTGCGTCTTTTACAACGTGCATAACATCGTCGAATTCGCCTTCGATATTTGTAAACATTGCGTTCGTTTCGTTTTTTAATCCAGAATCACGAATCACTTTAACGCAATCTGCTACATATTCGCTAAGTTCTTCCCCAACTCCGCTAGGAGCAATGCACAATGCTGCAACTGTATTAGTTTTGTGGCAATTCTTGTTATTGCAAGTATCACAAGTATTGTTATCAGTGTTTTCGCTCATTTTAAATCCTCTCAAAGTGAAAAATATGTGTTGCAAAATTATGCTTACACTTTATTGTATTCGTTTAGCTTATATATGATGCTTATATATGTTGCTTTAGCGTCACAGGGTTTTTCTATAATAAACACCGTTTTCACCCAAATTTTCTAGATTTACGAAAAAGGTGTATTGTGGCTGTTTCAAAGCTTGATGAAGTCGTATCCTTGGCTAAGCGTCGAGGATTTGTGTTCCCAGCTGGCGAGATTTATGGTGGTACGCGTTCTGCTTGGGATTATGGTCCTTTGGGCGTTGCGTTAAAAGACAATATTAAGCGCGAATGGTGGCGTTATATGGTCACTACGCGTGGCGATGTTGTTGGAGTGGATACTTCTGTTATTTTGCCTTCCCAAGTTTGGGTTGCGTCTGGTCACGTTTCTGTGTTCAATGATCCTTTGATTGAGTGCTTGAATTGCCATAAGCGTCATCGTGCAGATAAGCTCGAAGAATCCTATGCCGAAAAGCACGGCGACAAAATGCCAGAAAATGGCTTGAAAGACATTGCTTGCCCAGATTGCGGCACTCGCGGAAACTGGACGGAGCCTCGCGATTTCAACATGATGCTTCGCACGCATTTAGGACCAGTTGAAGACGAAAACAGCTTGCACTACTTGCGCCCAGAAACAGCTCAAGGCATTTTTGTTGACTTTAAGAACGTTATGACTGCTACACGCCAAAAGCCACCATTTGGCATTGCGAATATTGGTAAGTCTTTCCGTAATGAAATCACTCCTGGAAACTTCATCTTCCGCACTCGCGAGTTTGAGCAAATGGAAATGGAGTTCTTCGTAGAGCCTGGAACAGACGAAGCTTGGCATCAATATTGGATTGATACACGCGTAAATTGGTATGTTGATTTGGGTGTAAAGCCTGAAAATTTGCGTATGTATGAGCATCCTAAAGAGAAGTTAAGCCATTATTCCAAGCGCACTGTAGATATTGAATACAAATTCGGCTTCCAAGGATCTGACTGGGGAGAGCTTGAAGGTATTGCAAACCGTACCGACTACGATTTGTCTGCTCACGCTAAGCATTCTGGCGAGGATTTGAGCTACTTCAATCAGGCTACTGGCGAAAAGTATGTGCCTTACGTTATTGAGCCTGCTGCTGGTCTTACGCGTTCGCTTATGGCATTCTTGGTTGATGCTTACGACGTTGACGAAGCTCCAAACACTAAGGGCGGAGTTGACAAGCGTACTGTTCTTAGACTTGACCCTCGCTTGGCTCCTGTTAAAGCTGCAGTTTTGCCTTTGAGCAAGAAGCCAGAATTGCAGGCTGTTGCTCAAGATTTGGCTGCGGATTTGCGTCAGCATGATTGGGTTATCGATTACGATGAGGCTGGTGCTATTGGTCGCCGCTACCGTCGTGAGGATGAGATTGGTACTCCTTTGTGTGTAACAGTTGATTTTGATACTTTGGAAGATCATGCTGTCACAATCCGCGAGCGCGACACTATGCAACAAGAGCGCGTTTCCTTAGATAAGGTTGCAGATTACGTAGCAAGCCGCATTAACGAAAAGCGCGTTAAGTATCCGCAAGGTCCTGTAGAGATTGTTGGTACTCGCGCTGCAGACGGTGGTGTGGATGTTTCTAAAGAAAACGGTGTTGATGAATCGCAGCCTGTAAAGATTGCTCAGGCTGGCGGCTTGTATTAATACTCGTATAGTGAAAAATCGCTAATAAACAAAAACAAAATATATTAAAGTGAATGGAGTTAAAGCAATATGGATTTTTCTATTAAACCAGTAGATTTAGGGAAAATTCATATTGCAACTCCTGTTGTTTTATCTCCAATGGCTGGTATTACTAACTGGCCTTTTCGAGTGATTTGCCGCGAATATGGTCCGGACGGGCTTTACGTAGCAGAAATGATTACAGCTCGCGCATTAGTTGCAAGGAATCCTAAAGCCTTGCGTTTATGCCGTTTTGCGCCTAACGAAAAAGTGCGTTCTTTGCAACTTTACGGAGTAGATCCTTCTATTGTAGAGCTTGCTGCTCGAATTGTTGTTGATGAGAACATGGCGGATCACGTTGACTTAAACTTTGGATGCCCAGTTCCTAAAGTTACAAGGCGTGGCGGCGGTTCTGCTCTTCCTTGGAAAACAGATTTACTTCAAGAGATTTTGCATCGTGTTGTTTCTGTTTGTGATCCAGCAGGAATTCCTGTTACAGCTAAGTTCCGCGTTGGTATTGACGAAAATCATGAGACTTTTATGCAAGCTGGTCATATTGCGCAAGAAGAAGGATGTGCTGCTGTAACTTTGCACGCGCGTACCACTGCAGAATATTATGGTGGTCATTCTGATTGGAGTCGTATTGCTGAGCTTGTAAATGCTTTGGATATTCCTGTTTTTGGTAATGGCGATATTTGGGGTGCGGATGACGTTCTTGCAATGTTTAAAGAAACAGGATGCGCAGGCGTTGCTATTGGCCGCGGATGCCAGGGGCGTCCTTGGATTTTTGCTGATATTCGTTCTGCTTGCAATGGAAGCAACGATCGCGTTAATCCAAGTCTTGGTGAAGTTTGCAAGGTGATTTTAAGACATCTTGAGCTTTTAGTCGAGTTTTATGATGGCGACGAGCGAATGGCTGTTCATGACTTGCGCAAGCATATTGCTTGGTATTTGAAAGGCTTCCCAGTTGGTGGAGGAACTCGTAAGAGTTTTATGGAATGTGAGTCTATTGAGGGTGTTCAGCGTAATATTGATGCGTTAGATTCTTCGCTAAAGCTTCCTGAGCAAGTTTTAGACACGCCGCGTGGTCGAGTTCGTTTTGCGAAAAAAGTTCATTTGCCATATGGGTGGTTGGATTCTCGAATAACTTCTCATAGTGAGCGTGAGGAGTTGTTTGGCGATGATCCAATGGATGCAAGTTACTAGGTTTTACTAGTGTTTTCTAGGGTTTTTGAGTATATAAAACATAATATAAACTACTGCTTAATATTTTAAACTTTTGTTAATAAAACGCATTAATGATTTGCGTATAGCACGGTGTATTATCGAATCGGTGACATTTTTTCAGTTTTTATTCATAAAACGCCGCCATTATCGAGCGTTTTGCGCTAAAGTAATGCGTAAACGTGCGTGTGAGTGACAGGAGACAACGGTGAGCGAGATTGCCCAGACTGACAATTTCAACGACAAAACCATAATCAAGGTAGTCGGCGTCGGTGGAGCCGGTGGTAACGCCGTCAACCGAATGATCACCGAGGGTTTGCAGAACGTAGAATTTGTGGCTATTAACACTGATGCCAAGGATTTGTTGCGTTCTGATGCTGACGTGAAGATTTCATTATCTGACGCTTCGAGTCGAGGATTAGGAGCAGGTGCTGACCCAGAAAAAGGCGCTAAAGCTGCTCAAGATCATCAATCTGACATTGAAGAAGCATTAAAGGGCGCCGATATGGTGTTCGTAACCTGCGGAGAAGGCGGTGGAACTGGTACGGGTGCAAGCCCTATTGTTGCCCGCGCTGCACACCAGCAAGGTGCTTTGACAATCGCAGTAGTTACGCGTCCATTCGGTTTTGAAGGACCTCAGCGTGCTGCATCAGCAAAACTTGGTATTGAGAATCTTCGTAAAGAAGTAGACGCTTTGATTGTGATTCCAAACGATCGTTTGTTGGAAATTTCAGATCGAACCATCGGAATTATTGAAGCTTTTAAGACTGCAGATACCGCATTGCTTGCAGGCGTTCAGGGTATTACAGATTTGATTACCATGAATTCTTATATTCATGTTGATTTCTCTGATGTTACCGCTGTTCTTCGCGGTGCAGGAACTGCGCTATTTGGTATTGGTGCAGCGAAGGGTGAAGACAGAGCTACGCAAGCTGCAGAAATTGCTATTAGCTCTCCATTGCTTGAAGAAAGCATTGAAGGTGCTCATGGTGCTTTGATCAATATTGCTGGTCCAAGTGATTTGAAGCTTCAAGAAGCAAGTGCAGCAACAGAGCTTGTTCGTAAGGCAATACATCCAGAAGCGCAAATTATTTGGGGTCTTTCTTTGGACGATTCTTATGGAGACGAGGTTCGTGTTACTGTTATTGCAGCTGGTTTCGATTCTCATCCTAAGTCTGAAGACAGCAAAGCAGGTGCTTTCGTAGATATGCAGGCAGGAGTCGATCCTGTGGCTCCAGCTCATTCCACTACTGCTGCTCCTTCTAAGCCTGTGGACACTGTTGAAACCGCTGAACCTGTTTCTTCTATGTTTGATTCTGTTGATCCAGTTAATCAATATCAAACACAGGCTACTCAAGTGAAGCCTCAAGACGAACCAGACGAGCTGGATATTCCTGATTTTCTGCGTTAAGCATAACTAGGGGAGGGCATCTTAATGGCTGGTTTTATGAAGAACATGATGTCTTATGTAGGCATGAGTGATGTTCAGGACGATGATGATTTCGCTGATTCTCAAACACAGGATACTTCGTTTGACAACGACCACAGTGTTGCTCCTATGAGCCTTCATAATGGTGATGCTGCACAATCTGGTAATGGTGCTTCTACTCGATTTAATGCAGGTCGTATGAGTCGCATTACTACGATTCATCCAAAATCTTATGAGGATGCGCAATTAGTTGGAAGAGCTTTAAGGGATGGAACACCAGTTGTCTTGAATCTTACGGGTGTTAGTGAATCCGTTGCATATCGCATAGTTGATTTTTCTGCTGGCGTTGTGTTTGGTGTTCGCGGATCTATCGAAAGAGTAACTCCTAGAGTGTTTCTTTTAAGCCCTTCTCAAGTAAATATAAAAGTTGAAGATGCTCCTAATGGCGGATCTGCTCGCGACTTATTCTCCTAAAGCTAAATAGCATGAGACTAGTCGCAAGCAACCGAACATTCGATTGCTACGCTTAACTTGTATTTAAGGCAGATATCTTTTAGGTATCTGCCTTAAATTTATACTTATTCTGTACTTATATTTTGGTTTACGATTAACTTAGCTATTGTGTAAAATTATTGAAAATAATTTAAAGGAAAATCTTAATGAATTTTGTAATACGCTTAATACTAATTTTGAATATTTTTATAAACGCTTATCTAGTAATACTGTTTATTCGCGCAGTTTTAGATTGGATTCCGTTTATATTTCGTTCTTTTAAACCAAATGCGATTTTGCAAAAATTCACTCAAATCATATATTTTATGACAGAACCACTTTTAAGATTTGCGCGAAAATTTATACCACCAGCAAGATTAGGTAGCATAAGTTTAGACGTGAGTTTTATGGTAGTGTACTTTTTGTTACTAGTTTTGCAAATGTTTTTGAACATGCTTTACTGATGCTTATTAATCACGATTTTTAATGAAGCGACACGTTAGTTATTAATTTAGAAAAATTTGGTAGATTTCGTAAAAAAATAATCGCTTTTTACACAATTTTTTCTATAGACGTGATAGCATCGAATAGATATATCAAAAGGGCTGCGCGCCCAAAAGTGAGGTGTAATGCATTATGGCTCTGTTAACGCCTAAAGACATTCGCGAGCATACCTTCCAAATCGTTCGATTCAAGGGAGGCTATGATGTTGACGAAGTTGATGACTTTTTGGATCAGGTTACAGAAACAATAGAAGCGCTTGGTCAGCAGGCAGTGCAGGGGCTTGGAGCTTCCACGCAGTCTCTTGGCGCCGATGTTGCTAGCTTGAACAATAAGATTTCTGATTTGACAAAGCAAGTTGAATCTTTAACAAAAGAAAATAATGATTTACGTGAAGCATCCAGCAGCGCGAACAAGAATGACAATGATCTTGCAGCAAAGCTTAAGGAAGCTGAAGAAAATAATCGTGCATTGAGCGAGCAGAATCAGCAGCTTAAAGAGCAGCTGGATGGTTTAGGTGCTCAGGTAGATCAGCTCACAGCACAGGCTGCAAATGCTGATAATGCTAAGGCAGACGCTGATAAGAAAGTTCATGAAGAGCTTGAAAACGTTACTCGCGAACGCGATGACTTTAGAGCAAGTAGCGAGAATTTGGGTCGCGAATTGGAAGAAGTCCGTCAACAGCTTGTTGTAACACAGCAGGAAAATGCAAAGGTTCAGGATTTGTCTCGTCAACTTGAAGAATCTCATAAACGTGAAGAGCAGCTTCGTGAGCAGGTTGCTAAGATGGAGCCAAGCACGGAAACAGGTAGCTTGCAGAAGATTGCAGGTGCCGGTGCAGAAGTGGGCGGTTCTGAGCCAGAACGCGCTACAGCAATGTTGACTCTTGCAATGCAATTGCACGATCAGTATGTAGATAAGGGCAAGGCTAAGGCAACTCAGATAGTCGAAGAAAGCCAAGCTCGATATAACGAGATCGTTACTAAGGCAGACGATTATTCTAATCGTACTCGTAGCGAGGCTGATGAATACAATAAGCAGACTCGTGGAGATGCGGATGATTACTCCGTTCGTACTCGTAGCGATGCAGACGCTTATGCTGCTCGCGCGCACAACGAGGCAGATGCTTATTCTGGTAAGGTTCGTCAGGCTGCAGATGATTATTCTAAGCAAACTCACGATCAGGCTGATCAATATGAGTCTGAAGTTCAGCATAGAGCAGCGGATTACGATTCCACTACTCGTACTGCTGCAGATGCTTACGCTCGCCAGGTGCGTGAGAATCTTGAAAAGCAGACTAAGGTTATTGAAGGAAACATTCAAAGCCTCAAGCAGTTTGAAACTGAGTATCGTACTCGCTTGACTGACTTCCTTGGTCAGCTTGTTGCTCAAGTTTCCGATGAGAACACTTACAGTTCTATGGAAAATCAGGCTCAACAGGATCAAAAGTAGTTATACTAAATCCAGTTAGATTGGAAAATACATTGACGCATTGTGATATGCGTGTAGAACGGCTGCGTAATCGCGCAGCCGTTTTTGCACTGATTGCTTTTATTGGAGTGGTTTTAGACCGCATAACCAAAGTTTGGGCATTAGCAGCGCTTAGTGGAGGAAAAAACATTGATATTCTTCCACATTTGCTCTCTTTTACTCTTGTTAGGAATCCTGGAGCATCTTTTGGCTTAGGCTCTTCTTTTACTTGGGTTATTAGCGTGTTAGCTTGCGTTGCATGCGCTGCTATGATTGCGGTTGTTAAGCACACAAAATCTTTATATTGGACTATTGCGCTTGCTTTAGCTTTTGCTGGAGCTTTTGGAAATCTTATTGATAGAGCGCAATATGCTCAAGGCTTTTTGGACGGAAAAGTCGTAGATTTTATAAACTACGGATGGTCCGTTGGGAATGTTGCAGATATTGAGCTTATGTTTGCAGGAATTGCAGTTATATGCCTTATTTTGATTGGGATTCCTCTTATAGAGCGCGCTGATGAGTGATATTCGTTTTACAGTTACGAGTCAATTTGCTGGATGCAGGTTCGACGTATGTTTGTCGAAACTTATGGGAGTATCGCGTGCAAACGCAATATCGCTAATCGATAGTGGCAAAGCAAAAATCTTAGATAGAAAATCACAAAAATCCTCCACTTTACAAGATGGAGATGTGATTGTTATAAATCAAGAGGAAGTTGATGATCAAAAAGAAAAGTCAACTAGCAAATCCACTATATGCAATATTCCAATAGTTTATAACGATGAAGATATTGTTGTAGTAGATAAGCCTGTTGGAGTTGCAGCGCATTCAGCAAAAGGCTGGGATGGTCCAACAGTGCCAGAATGTCTAGAGGCAAGCGGTGTCGAAATAAAAACAACCGTGTGCGATGAATCCAGAAAAGGAATCGTAAGCAGATTAGACGTTGGAACAAGCGGATTAATGCTGGTTTGCAAAACAGATTTTGCGTATGAAGAAATGAAAAAACAGTTCGCAAATCATAGTGTGAAGAAAATATATCACGCTTTAGTCCAAGGAAATCTTAAACAAAATAAAGCTACAATTGATGCACCAATTGGGCGAGCAAAAGTTTCAGATTTTCGTTTTACAATAACTAAATCAGGTAAGCCTGCAATTACGCATTGGGATGTTATAGAGCGTTTTAAGGGAGCGACTTTAGTGAAAGTCAATCTGGAAACTGGCAGAACACACCAAATTCGTGTGCATTTTTCGTCAATAGGACATCCGGTAGTGGGTGATCCTATGTATGGCGCAAATCCTCAATTAAGTGAAAAATTAGGGCTTTCTAGACAGTGGCTTCATGCAATGAGTCTAAAATTTAAACATCCTCGAACGGGAGAACTTATTAAAGTTGAATCGAAGTATCCGTTAGATTTGCAACACGCTTTACACGCCATACAAGAATTGTAAAAGTAGAGTTATTTAGTAAAACAGGTCATATTGCATCTATAGAATAGCCACTATGGCTAGGTTGGAAACAAACTTCGTACACTTACATAATCACACGCATTATTCGCTTTTGGATGGTGCTTCGAAGATACCAGACCTAGTTGCACGTGCAAAAGAATTAGGTATGCCAGCTGTGGCTATTACAGACCACGGAAATATGCATGGTGCATACGAAATGTGGAGTACTGCTGTAAAAGCTGGAATTAAGCCGATTATTGGAATCGAAGCTTATGTGACCCCTGAAACAGCCAGACAAGACAAGAGCAGAGTGCATTGGGGAACTGAAGCGCAAAGAAGCGACGATGTTTCTGGCGGCGGTTTGATTACGCACATGACAATGTGGGCTGAAAATGATGAAGGCTTAACAAATCTACTCAAAGCGTCTTCTATAGCTAATTTAGAAGGTCGCGTAATGCGATACCCTCGAATGGATAAAGATGTGTTATCAAGGTATTCTAAAGGGGTTATAGCGTCTTCTGGATGCCCATCTGGTATTATCCAAACGCGTCTTCGTTTAGGTCAATTTGATGAGGCTTTACGCGCTGCAGGCGAGTTTCAGGATATTTTTGGGCGCGATAATTTCTTTATAGAATTAATGAATCATGGGCTTTCTATCGAAACGCGCGTTACTAAAGATTTGCTTGAGATTGCTAAGCGTCTTAATGCGCCTCTTCTTGCTACAAACGATTTGCATTACGTGCACGAAGAAGATCGCGAAGCGCAAGATGCAATGCTATGCATTAATTCAGGATCGCGCTTGGATGATCCAGACCGTTTTAAGTTTGATGGCTCTGGATACTATTTAAAATCTGCCGAGCAGATGCGTGAATTGTTTAAAGAGTTTCCAGAGGCTTGTGACAATACGCTAGAAATTGCCCGTCGTTGTAACGTTATGTTCGACGATGGTGAAGATGGCGCTTTTATGCCGCAATTTGATTGCCCTGAAGGTTGGGATGAGACTTCGCTATTCCTTAAAAAAGTTGAAGAAGGATTAGAGCGTAGATATAACAACAATGTTCCTATGGAAGTCTTAAAACAAGCAGACTACGAGTGTGGTGTTATATGTCAAATGCAGTTCTGCGGATACTTCCTAGTTGTTGCGGACTACATAAATTGGGCAAAAGCACATGGTGTTATGGTTGGTCCTGGACGTGGTTCTGCAGCAGGCGCAATGGTTGCGTATGCTATGGGAATTACTGAGCTTGACCCAATGAAGCATGGTCTGATTTTTGAACGATTCCTAAACCCAGAGCGAGTATCTTTACCAGATATTGATGTTGACTTTGACCCAGATGGTAGAGCCAAAGTTTTGGAATACGTCGGTGAAAAATATGGAAGAGATAAAGTAGCTCAATGCGTGATTTATGGAACGATTAAAACAAAGCAAGCATTGAAGGATTCAGCTCGAATAATGGGCTACGAGTTTTCCGTTGGAGAAAAAATTACAAAAATTCTGCCTCCTCCAAAAAACGGAAAAGATATGAGTTTCCACGATATTTTTGATGAAAAATCAAAGAGATACGCGGAGGCGCGCGAGTTTCGCGAAATGTATGACACTGATCCAGATACGAAGCGAATTACTGAAGAAGCAAAAGGTATTGAAGGTTTGATTCGCCAAACTGGTGTTCATGCTTGCGCAACAATCATGGGCTCGGAGCCGATTACTGATACTTCGCCTCTTTTGGAGCGTACTGATGGAACAATAACAACAACGTTCGAGTATCATACTTGCGAAACGTTGGGCTTAGTGAAAATGGACTTTTTGGGTCTTTCCAACTTAACAGTTATTAGGGATACGCTTAAAAATGTTGAGCATAATGGTAAAGAGCCTATTGATTACACTAAAATTCCGCTTGACGATAAGGAAACATATCAGCTTCTTGCTAGGGGAGACACTTTAGGAGTCTTCCAGCTTGATTCCGACGGTATGCGTGCCCTTCTGCGCACACTTAAGCCAGATAACTTTAACGATATATCGGCTTTGATTGCACTTTATAGACCAGGTCCTATGGATATGGATTCTCACACTAACTACGCCAAGCGTAAGAATGGTTTACAAGAGATAACGCCTATCCATCCTGAAGTTGCTGAGCCGCTAAAAGATGTTCTTGGCGAAACATATGGTTTGATTGTTTACCAGGAGCAGGTGCAGTCAGCTGCGCGTATTTTAGCTGGGTATAGCCTTGGTAAAGCAGATGTTTTGCGTCGAGCAATGGGTAAAAAGAAGCCAGAAGTGTTGGCTAAAGAAAAAATCCCGTTCTTTAAAGGCATGAAAGAACATGGTTATTCAGAAGAAGCTGCACAAGCTGTTTGGGATGTTCTGGTTCCTTTTTCTGGTTACGCGTTTAACAAGGCTCATTCAGCCGCATACGGTTTGATTTCTTATTGGACTGCGTATTTGAAAACGCATTATCCTGTGGAGTTTATGGCTGCATTGCTTCAAAACGAGCGCACGAATAAGGATAAGACAGCGCTCTACTTGGGTGAAGCTAGACGCATGGGTATTCGTGTTTTGCAGCCAGATATTAACGAGTCTGTTCTTGAATATTCTGCAGTTGGAGATGTAGTTCGTTTTGGACTTGGAGCTGTTAGGAATGTTGGTGATAAAGCCGTTAACGATATTATTAGCGAAAGGGAAAGCGAGCGCGGAAAGTTTATTGATTTTAAGGATTTTGTAAACCGTGTATCTTTTGCCGCTTTGAATCGTAGACTTGTTGAATCTCTTATTAAATCTGGTGCTTTCGATTCAATTAATCCTTGTAGAAGAGCTATTTTTGAAATTTGTGAACCACTAATTGACTCTGTTATTTCTATTAAGCGCAGACAGGCAGGTGGTCAGTTTGATCTTTTTGCTGATCTTGATGATTCCGATAGTGATCTTGGAGATGCTCAAATCAACATTCCAGATGTTGAAGAATGGGATAAAAAAACGAAGCTAAACTTTGAGCGAGAAATGCTTGGGCTTTACGTTTCGGATCATCCTTTGAGTGGTCTTTCTGCTGTGTTGGCTGGTCTTAGGGAAATGTCGATTGCTCAGCTTTTAAATCGCGCTAAAACTATGGGCGAAAATCAGCAGGTAACTCTTGCAGGCCTTGTGACTAGCGTAGACAGGCGAGTATCTAAAAAAGGTAATGCTTGGGCGATTGTAACTATTGAAGACATGGAAAGTTCAATACAATGCATGTTCTTTGGTAAGGTCTATGAGTCATCTGCTGCAGAACTTGCGATTGATCAAGTTGTGAGAATTAGGGGACAGGTAGAGGTTCGAGACGAAACAGTGTCTTTAAGAGCAACTGAGTTTGAAGTTCCAAGCTTAGAGGCGGAAGATGCTCAGCCTGTTACAATTGTTCTTCCTTTGCAAGCATTAGAAAAGTCACGTATAAAAGAGCTTGAAAATATTGTTACAAGACATCCTGGTTGTTGCGAAATGAATCTTGCTTTGATTGATTCTAGAGGATGCGCAAAAGTGTTATCGTTTGGAGATAGATTTAGAGTTAAGCGAGATACGTCACTTTTTGCAGAGATCAAAATATTGTTTGGTCCTAATTGTTTGCCAAGCGCGTAGATTATGCTTAAAGTGTTTTTAAGTGGCGTTAACTAGCTGTTTAATAAGTTAGGGGTACAAAATGTGTGCAGATCATGAAGGTTTGAGTGAAGATAGTAGCTACAAAAACTTTGCGAATAATGGGAAAAATTCCAATAATTCTTCTAATTCCAAAGAGTCGAAAGAAGTTCGCACATCTTTTACTGATAAAGAGCTTGAAGATGCGTTACTTGGATTTGAAAAAGAATTTAGCGATGAACAAAAACATGATTCTGTCGATGATGTTGTAAACAAAATTGAGCAAGCAAACTTTGAAGAAGATTTGGAAGGTTTGCTGGGTAAAAAAGCCAAGTGTGCTCTGTTTCTAACTGTTATGGAACCAGGGGAGCTTCTTGCTGCTTTTTGTAAAATGGCTGGTATTAGAGCTAAATGTTTTAGTGACGAGAACGGTGGAGTCGCCGTTTTATGCGATTTAGACGAGGATAATCCAGAAAAATCTGTTAAACGATTCACAGAGTATTTTCGCGGTATTCCAGCGATTTTAATGGTGAATCGAGCTAATAAAATTGATGCAAAAGTCTACGAATATAAAAAAGAAGTACAGGATGCTATTCCTCCCATGGTTCTTACCATGTCTGCTAGATGTGTGGAAGATCTTATGATTTGTTATGCGACAGTTGAAGATCTTAAAGAGTCTGGGATTGAGGTTACTTATACGGATGATTTAAGTGATGAGAAAGCTAAAGAGATTTTTTATAAATATGGCAAAAAAATGTGAGCCTAATCTTGCAAATACGCTAAATTAAAAGTAAGTAAATTCATTGCTATATTTCTAAATAAAAACTAAATATAAGAGATAATATAGTCATTGCGTTTTGCTCTAAAAACATGTTGAAAAATATAAGACTTGAATACTGATTGGACTGTAGATATGGATAGACAACAAGAGTTCGCTTTGCGTACGGTTGAAGAGCGTGATGTCCGTTTTATTAGACTATGGTTCACGGATGTACTTGGAACTCTTAAATCGGTTGCTATTGCTCCAGCAGAGCTTGAAGCTGCGTTTGAAGAGGGTATTGGCTTTGATGGGTCTGCGATTGAAGGCATGACTCGCGTTTTAGAAGACGACATGATTGTTAAGCCAGATCCTTCGACTTTCCAACTTTTGCCATGGCATGGCGGCCCAGAGGGTACGGCACGCATGTTTTGTGATGTTTTAACGCCAGACGGGGAGCCGTCTCTTGGAGACCCTCGTCATGTTCTTAAGACTGCGCTCGCAAAAGCTAAAGAAAAAGGCTTTACTTTTTACGTTCATCCAGAAATTGAGTTTTACTTATTTGAAACGCAAGACGATTGGTCTAAAGCACCTGTTCCTATTGATGAAGGTGGGTATTTCGACCACGTTCCAAGAAGTTCGGCAATGGACTTTCGTCGTAGTGCTGTGAGCATGCTTGAACAGATGGGTATTTCTGTTGAGTATTCTCACCACGAAGGTGGCCCTGGTCAAAACGAGATTGACTTAAGATATGCAGACGCTCTTACTACTGCAGATAACATTATGACTTTCCGCACTGTTGTTAAGGAGATTTCTCTTGAGCGCGGAATGTATGCGAGCTTTATGCCTAAGCCTTTAACGGATCAGCCTGGTTCTGGTATGCACACGCATTTAAGCTTGTTTGAAGGAGATTCCAACGCTTTCTACGAGGCTGGGCAAGAGTTTAATATGTCGCTTATTGCGCGCCAATTTGCGGCTGGTATTTTGCATCATGCTGCGGAAATTTGCGCTGTTACCGATCAGTATGTGAACTCTTATAAGCGCTTGTGGGGTGGAGCGGAAGCGCCTAGCTATGTTTGCTGGGGTCATAGTAACCGTTCTGCGCTTTTGCGTGTGCCTCAATATAAGCCAGGCAAAGGTAATTCTTGCCGTATGGAGTTTCGCGCGCTCGACCCTGTGGCGAATCCGTATCTTGCATACTCTGTTTTGTTGGCTGCTGGTTTAGATGGTATTGAAAAGCAGATGATTTTATGTGATCCTACGAGCGATGACGTTTGGGAGCTTACGGATGCTGAACGTCAGGCTATGGGTATTCAGCCACTTCCTGAGTCTTTGGATGAGGCTTTGAAGATTATGGAGAAGTCTGATTTTGTGGCTAGCGTACTTGGTGAGCATGCTTTTGAGTATTTCTTGCGTAATAAGCATCAGGAATGGGAAGAGTATCGTCGTCAGGTCACTCCTTTTGAATTGCAGAAGTATTTGCCTAGACTTTAGTTTTCTTTTGCATTGCTTTCGCGCGTGTCAAATCTAAATTTTTGAATATTTTTGAATATTTTTCAAATGTTATTATTTGTGATTGTTGACACGCGTTTTAATTTTTTGTATTCATATGTTTAGTTTGTGGCTGAGCTCACAGCTATAATCTAAACATATGTTTATATATATTAACGTTTGTTGAAAATTATAACATTTTATAACAAAATTCGTGAATATTAACAATTAAAGCAACATTATGTCTTCTTGCTTCTATTTAAATATGCCATTGCTTTTCGAGATTATAATAATAAAATTTTTAAATTGGTGATACTTAAATATCAAGTTAGATATTCAATTACACCCATGATTTACAACGACTGTAAGCCATGCCTAAATATAAGAAGGAAGGTAACTCAAGTGAAGAAGCTGATTCTTGATCTTGATACTGGTGTTGACGATACTCTCGCTATATCTTATGCTCTTGGAAGCCCTGAAATGGAGCTTATTGGCATAACTGGCACATACGGTAATGTTTTAATGGAGCAAGGTGTTCGTAACGCGCTTGCAATCACAGATTTACTTGGGCATCCAGAAGTAAAAGTTTATAAAGGTCTTTCACACGCAAGCACAAAAGATTCGTTTGAAGTGCTTCCAATATCTGCTTTTATTCATGGTGACAATGGAATTGGCGATGTTGAAATTCCAGATTCTCCTCGCAAAGCAGAAGATGAATCCGCTGTTGATTTCATTATTGATTCCGTAAAGAAATATGGCAAGGACTTAGTGTATGTTCCAACCGGTCCAATGACCAATATTGCTGCTGCATTGAAGAAAGCTCCAGAAATCAAAGACGAAATCGGAAAGATTGTTTTGATGGGTGGAGCGCTCACCATTCATGGAAACGTAAACGCTTGGACTGAGGCGAATATTTCCCAAGATCCAGATGCTGCAGATATTTTATTCCGTTCTGGTGCTCCAGTGACAATGATTGGTTTGGATGTTACCTTACAGACTTTGCTTACTTACAAGGAGACAAAGCAATGGCGTGATCTTAACACCAAGGCTGGCAAGTTCCTTGCAGATATGACTGATTTTTACATCAAAGCTTATGAAACCACTGCTCCGCACCTTGGTGGATGTGGTTTGCATGATCCTTTGGCTGTTGCTGTTGCAGTTGATCCAACGCTTGTTACAACGCTTCCAATTAACATGCAGGTTGATGTGGAAGGTCCAACTCGCGGTCGTACCATCGGTGATGTTACGCGCTTGAATGACCCTGTTAAGACAATGCAAGTTGCTGTTGGCGTAGACGTTCCACGATTCTTGAACGAGTTTATGACGCGTATTTCTGGTTTGGCAAAAATCGCTGGCTGAGTGTGGATTTTACGTGTTTTAATTCCGTTTTAGCTCCGCTTTTTGTTGTTCGACACGCCGCAAATCGCAACATTTTCCGCAATATGCGACGTGTCTTATTTGCCAATGTAAAAACTAAAAATATTTATTGATCGGATTATTATGACTGAAATTGCAAAATCTACTGCGGTAGATCCATACGAGGATCCAAAAACCCGCGACAAAGTGGCGATTTACTCGCTGATTTTGTTGCTTATAACCTTTATTCTTGGAACATTATGTTTGCAGGGATTTAATCTTGTATTCGACCAGATTGGCAAGGCTGTTGGTGCCCCTGATCAAGCTTCGCTTATTACAAGCTTGCCAATTATTGTTCTAGGTATCGTGTGCTTTATATACGGTTCTCTAGGTGACTTTGTTTCTCTTCGCAGACTTATAACAATCGGTCTTGTAACACTGTTTGTTGGTTCCTTGTTTGGTTTTATTGCAAACTTCTTCTTTACTCCAAATTTGTGGACTGTTATTATTGCTCGCATTATGCAAACTGCTGGTGAACAGGTAGCAGGTTCTTCCTTCCTTGTTATTGCAACTAAGTATTTGCGCAATGATTTGAAAGTTATTTTCTTTGGACTCTTTACTGCCGCATATCAGCTTTCTGCTTCTATCGGTGTATTTGCTGCTGGTGCTCTTAGCTCTATTGCTTGGCAATATTTGTTCCTTATTCCTGCGATTACCATTCTGTTCTTGCCAGTACTCGTTAAATGCTTACCAACTAAGAATGGTATTGGTGGAAAGATTGATAAACTCGGCTTTACTATATTCGGTATTGCTGTGACATTGTTGACTTTGTTCTTCTCTTACAAAGTTTGGGGATTGTTACTTGGATCCATCGTCCTGTTTGTTGTGTTCGCTGGATACATTATGAAGGCAAAGAACCCGTTTGTGACTCCTGCATTCTTTAAGAATAAGCGTTGGCTTTCGGGCATTGTTTTGATATTCATCTTCTACTTTACTAACTATTGCATGCCTCCAATTTACAATGTAATTGGCGGTGCTTTATACAAGATGGATACTTCTCAGGTTTCTTCTTACCTTGTATGGGCATTCGTCGTAGCAGCAGTGTTTGGCACTTGCTCTGGAACAATCATCGGTTTCATTGGACGTAAAGCTGGTATTATTACAGCTGCTGTTCTTATGATTCTTGGATGGGTTGGTGCTGCTGTATTCATCAATTCTGGGTTCCTTACATTAACACTGTGCGCATGCGTTTACTACGCTGGGTGCGGACTTATGTATTCGCCAATCGTTTCTACTGTTCTTAGCGCATTGCCTGTTGAAGAGTCTGGTCGTGGCTGCGGTATGAACGATTTGGTTATGAACGTTACAGCTTCTATTGGTATTTCTATTTTCAGCGGATTCTTTGCTGGAAATCTGTTCAAAGGATTCTCCTTTGCGAATATTCAAGGATTAGCTGCAGGATACTCAAACTTGCTTATGATGGGCGCTATTGTAGCCTTCATAGGTTTGGTGGTTTACATAGTTCGTAGCGTTATGGTTAAAGAGTAATTAATCTTTACCCAATATATTAGTGGTCACTATCTTGCAGTCATCTTTGGCTGCGTGGATAGTGGCCACTTTTTGTAGTCTTATGTCGCGCATTTTTACACTAACATAGTTTTTACGCTAACATAGTTTTTTCATACGCTGAATACTAATCGGGTATGCTGTTCCAAGTTCTTGTGCCCAAAGAGAAACATAGAATTCTTCGCACATCCACTTTAGTTTTTGAGCTTTTTCTTGAGCCTCATCTCTATTAGGTCCAGCAGGCAAGCTTTCTGCTCTATTTTGAGCTTCTAGCACAAGCTTATGAGCTTCATCTGCTTGCCAAGCCCATCGTACATCTCTATCCTTATTTGTTTTAGCTTTATCAAGTCTAATTAAATCAGCATGCAAGTAGCGTTCTATTGAACTAAGTGCGCTAGAATCTGCTTTTGCAATAAATCCAGGAAAAACAAGTGAGGCTGCGTGTTCTCTAATCGATTGAAGAACGCTAAGCATCGGCAAGTCGGCTTTGCCGCCAACAGCAGTGCTAACTTTAGCAAAACGCTTCAAAATAGCAATCACATCGTGCGCAATACCATAAACTGTATCTTCGTATACTTCGGCAATATTTCCAACAGCTTCCTTAAGCTCAACATCGTTAGTAATTTTTTGTGTATCTGGTATAAGTCGCTTAATAGCTGCCATTTGCAAATCTTGGGCCAAATCTTTAGAAGACTTATAAGGTGCAGAAGCAAGTATCAGAGCCTCACTTCCGAGCCATCTAGATGTAATACGTTTATCATCTAAAATAAGCATATTGAGCGCGCCCTGCCAAACCATTTGAGATCTAGAAAGATTAGTTGCACCAGACTTGTGTAACAAATCTGCTCTCTCAACAACATTTCCAGCTTGTGCAGCTTTAATCGCTTTGCTATTAACAACATTTAATGCACACTCTTGAGCTGATTTTGCAAAGCGATGCTGAAGACTTATCAGCGATTTATCTGTTCCTAAAACAGTAGGCTTAATGCGCTTTTTGCTTTGATTATGGGAATTGTTTGATTTATTTTGATTAGCTTTCTTTTGCTCAACGCTAAAAGTTATGCGCAAATAAGGAGATAGCCGTTGCAACTGTTCATCGCTTAAAACTTCTGGGTGGATTTGTGCTCCAACAACACTAATCGCAGCTTTAGTAAAGACTTCGCTAAAATCTTGCCAAATAAAATCTTCTTGTGGATTTTCGTTTATTCCTGGAAGATAGTCATAATTGTCATCTATCCACTCACGGATTTTACGAGCAGTATCTGGAGCTGGAACGAATTGTACGCGCAAAGTCTTAGGAAGAGACTTAATCATGCCAATAATAAGCTCGTCTAATAAGCCTGGCACATTCCAAGTAAACTCTTGAGGTTTAAGTCGCAAAAGCGCATGAAGTGGAACGTGTACAGTTACACCATCTAAAGGATCATGCGGATCATAAATGTAGCTTAAATGCAAGTTGATTTTCTGACCGTCTGTTCCAATCGTATGCCAAGTATCTGGGTAATCTGCCAAATCAGTGTCATTTGCGTATTGCAAGCGCTCAACACAATCTGGGTTAAAATCAAGAAAATGCGGGTCTTGGAGCCTGTAATTTTTCCACCATTTAGCTAAATTTGCAATAGTCGTAGCTTCTTGAGGAAGTTTATTATCGTAAAAAGTAAACAAATCCTCGTCGTTTACAGTTTCGCTTGCCTGTCTAGTGCGATTTGTTTGATTATCGGCATCGTTTAAAATGTTAATATTTGAGGAGATAAAATCGTTGAATGGAAAACGCTGTTGAACGTTTCCTTCGACTAAGCCTTGACGAATCATTAACATTCGAGATTCGTAAGGGTTGATTTTAGACCATTGAACAGTGCGATTTTGCACAATAGGCAAGCCGTACAAAAGCACCTTCGATTGGGCGATTGCTGCACCTTTGCTTGCGCTCCAATGAGCATCTGAATATGTTACGCGAGTAAGATTCTTAGCTAAAGACTCTGCCCAAGCAGGGTCGATTTGCGCGCAATACCTTGCCCAAAGTCTAGAAGTTTCAACTAATTCCGTACACATAATCCAAGAAGGAGTTGTTTTAGAAACAGATGAAGCTGGAAAGATTGCAAACCTTGTGCTTCTAGCACCCTGATAATCGTTTTTTGCCATTTTTTGAGCGCGCTTAATAGCGCGAATTTTGGCTGTTCCGCGAAGACCTGCAAAATCCGAAGCCTTAGGCTCGCGAATAACTTGCATGCCAATCATAGAAAGCAAGCCAGAAAGCATAGAAGCGTGGATTCCTTGATAATCCCAAGTGCAGCAAAGACTGTGAGCAGCTTGCTGATTATTTGGTAATTGGCGGATTTGCAAAGGTGCGCGCTTAAGTGGCAATGCTTCACCAACATTATAATGAAGTTCTTTGCATAAATCTTTAAGCTGATTAACTAAATCTTTCCACTGTTTTAGGCGTAAAAAGTGGAAAAATTCCTCTTTGCAAAGTCGCCTTAGCGCGTTATTGCTTATTTCGCCATCCGCTTGGAATATGCGATCCCAAATATTCAATGCCGTTAAAAAGTCACTTAACTCGTCTGCATAACGATTGTGTAATCTATCTGCTTCATCGCGTTTATCTTCCGGACGTTCGCGCGGATCTTGCAAACTCAAAAACGCCACAATTACCAGCACAGCAGCAAGAGTATTAGGAGTGGTTTTACGCGCAGCTTCAATAATCATGCGTCCTAAACGAATGTCAATCGGTAGTTTAGAAAGCTCGCGTCCAATATGAGTTAAAGTGATGAAGCCTGATTTTCTGCTTATTGCACCAAGTTCACTAAGCTCGTTAAAGCCGTCGCTTACAGCCTTAATATCTGGAGGATCAATGAATCCAAAATTCGTTATATCTTCGCCAGTTTTAGCAACACCAACAGAGAGCATGTGTAAAACAACAGCGCCGAGTGAAGTGCGTAAAATCTCGGGGTCGGTAAAGCGCGGGCGAGTTTCGTAATCTTCCCTAGAATACAAGCGAATAGCAATGCCATCTGCAATTCGCCCACAACGACCAGAGCGCTGATCTGCACTTGCTTGAGAAATAGGTTCTATAGGAAGACGCTGAACTTTAGCAGACTTAGAATATCTAGAAATTCTAGCAAAACCAGGGTCTACAACGTAGCGAATCGAAGGCACTGTAAGAGAAGTTTCTGCAACATTAGTGGCGATTACAATGCGCTGATGTGTGTGGTGTTCAAAAACGCGATGCTGGTCTTTAGAAGAAAGACGTGCAAAAAGTGGAACAATCTCAATGGCGTCACTACGATTCATGTCGCTTGCACGCGCACCGAAATAAGAACGCAACGATGCTTCAAATTCTCGAATATCGCGCTCGCCAGAAGCAAAAACCATAATATCGCGCGCGCCTTGAGTGTGGTTTGAATGAATCACAAGTTGCGCGCATGCGCGAGTTACAGCAGAAGCAATGTCTTCGTCGCAAATATCGCCGCTTTCCGAAAGACTTTGGCTTTGCGCAACGCTTTCATCATCCATAGCAATATCGGCAAAACCTGGAACGTGCCTCATAAGTGAAGGCGCGCTTCCAAGCGGCTCGTAAAGTACGCGCACGGGGTATGTTCGCCCCGAAACCTCTATAACAGGCACCTTAATGTGCAGCGCTTGCTCAAAATGGTCTTTAAATTTTGCAGAATCTATTGTTGCAGAAGTGATAATAAGTTTTAAGTCTTTGCGCTTTGGCAAAAGAGTTGTTAAATATCCAAGCAAAAAATCAATATTTAGGCTACGCTCGTGAGCTTCATCAATGATAATAGTGTCATAGCGCGTAAGAAGTGGATCGCGTTGAATTTGAGCGAGTAGAATACCATCCGTAACTATCCGAAGCTTTGTTTTAGATGAACTTTCGTCGTTAAAACGCACCTGATAGCCGATTTCTTCGCCAAGTTTAACACCCATTTCGCTTGCGATTCGTTCGGCAACTGTGCGCGCAGCAAGTCGTCGAGGTTGTGTGTGAACAATTTGCTTTCCGCGACCACCTCTGCCAAGTTCCAAAGCCATTTTTGGGATTTGAGTGGTTTTGCCAGAACCAGTTTGACCAGATACGATTATAACCTGCGACTCTTTAATGGTTTCAATAATCTGGTCGTGTGCAGCACAAATCGGCAGTTCACTAGGATAGTCAAAGTTCATATTCAATCCTGTTAAATTTTGCTAAATCTTATTTTCTTAAGACTTCTATAATCCTGTATCCCTTAGAGCTTGCGTATTTTTCAACGCTAAAATCTTCCCCAAGAGTTTTAGAAAGCCAAGTGATTAAGGAATCGGAGCCAAGATTTTTTTGAACAACTAAATAAGCAGCTCCACCAACTTTTAGGCGAGGAAGCCAGGTGATCAAAATATTATGCAAAACGTCTTTTCCAACGCGGATTGGAGGATTAGACCAAATAAGATCAATGTCTTTTAGCGCATCTTCTTTTAACGCATCTTCTACAAGATAAGTGTGAATGTTGTTTAATCCAGCATTCTTGGCATTAATATCAGTAAGATCTAGAGCACGTTCATTAACATCTACAGCATAAATTTGCGCATTAGGGGATTCAAAACCTAAAGCCAAACTAATAGCACCCCAGCCGCAACCGATGTCGAAAAATCGCCCATTTTCTGGAGGCTGTGGAGCGTGTTTAAGTAGAACTGCAGTGCCTAAATCAAGCTTAGAAGAGCTAAAAACTCCATTAGAAACCTGCACGCTAACCTCGTGACCGCGCAAATCAACATGCAAAGTTCGTCTTAAGTCTAAAGAGTTTGGGTTAGCGGAAAAATACTGTTCGCCGCCAGTTTTAGCTTCTTTAGTATTTTTGTTTGTTTTAGTAGCATTAATGCTGCTCGTCTTTTTAGTTTTATTAAAAGTGTTAATAGCCATTTTAGTGTTGCGTTAAAAATTATGTCTCCTAGATTCACAATAATAAAACAAACGTTGTAAATCGTGTATTAACAGGGGATTTAGCGTTAGTAGTTAAAGCAAAATAGCAAAGGGCATAGTTTTGGTAGATACTTTAGCAAACAGCAATTTGGCGAGTGGTGATAATAATATGCCTGAGCATAAAAATGAGCATAAAGACGTTCTTTCAGGACATTCCGAAGTACTACTAGATTCCACAAACACTGGATCAAGCCTAGAAAGTAACGATGAAGCTTGGCAAGAGCGAGAATCAAGAAACGCCTTAAAACGAGTTGCGGGTCTTGGAGAATTACAAGACGTAACCGAAGTAGAATACAGAAAACTAAGACTAGAGCGCGTTGTTTTAGTAGGCGTATGGTCTAGCGCTCGCGGAACTTTAAGCCAAGCAGAAGAGTCTCTTAGAGAGTTGGCGGCGCTTGCTAAAACAGCTGGTGCAGTAGTATGCGACGGCATGTTGCAGCAAAGATACAGACCAGATGCAGCAACGTATGTTGGTTCTGGAAAAGCGCGTGAACTTGCAGCGGTTGTGGCGCAAAATGATGCGGATACGATTGTGGTAGACGACGATCTTCCACCAAGCCAAAGAAGAGCTTTGGAAGATGCCACTAAAGTCAAGGTTGTAGACAGAACGGCTGTTATTCTAGACATTTTCGCTCAGCATGCAACAAGTAGGGAAGGAAAGGCACAAGTCGAGCTTGCTCAGCTTCAATACATGCTTCCGCGACTTAGAGGTTGGGGTGCTGCTCTTTCTAGGCAGGCTGGTGGTCGCGCTGCAGGAGATGCAGGAATAGGCTCTAGAGGCCCTGGAGAAACAAAAATCGAAATGGATAGGCGCGCAATTAGGAATCGAATTTCAAAATTGCGTCACGACATTGCACTAATGGCACCAACTCGCGAGACAAAGCGCGGATCTAGGCGTCGTCAAGATATTCCAACTGTTGCAGTAGTAGGGTATACAAATGCTGGAAAATCTTCGATTATAAACAGACTTACAGGATCTAAAGAACTTGTAGAAAATGCGCTTTTTGCAACTTTGGATACTGCTGTTCGAAAATCTTTAACTAAAGATGGTCGCGCGTACACGCTTGTAGACACGGTTGGCTTCGTTAGAAGGCTGCCTACTCAGCTAGTAGAAGCGTTTAAATCAACTTTGGAAGAAGTTGGTAATGCAGATGTAATTTTGCACGTAGTTGACGGTTCTCACCCAGACCCTGTTTCTCAAATTGAGGCAGTTAACGAGGTTTTAGCTCAAATTGACGGTGTAGAAGATATAGCGCAAATTATTGCGTTTAATAAGTCGGATGTTATGCAAGAACCAATGCGTTTACGCTTGCAATCGTTGTATCCTGATTCTTTAATTGTGTCTGCTGCAAGTGGAACAAATATTGACCGTTTAAGAACGCGTATAGAAAATTTGTTACCTTCACCACATGTTCATGTTAAAGTTACATTGCCTTATAGCGATTATTCTGGGTCTTTGCTATCTAGAGTTAGGGAAAACGGTATTGTAAAATCCGCGGAATATAAGGATTCTGGTGTAGAATTAGATGCTTTTGTTGGCGATTCTTTGGCTGCAAAACTTATGCAAATTGCACTTTAAACAAAATTCCGGTGGTGTGATTAAAGTAAAAACTGTTTATATACATGTAGCTCTTAATGTGAGAGCAGCCCTTGTATTTTTCTATTTATATAAGGGTCGACTCGGTTTGTGGAAAAGGGGTTTTTCTAATGGTGAGTTCTCAGGTTAAGCCAACTAAGCTTGCGATTATTGGTGCTGGTGCAGTAGGTTCCACGCTTGCGTTTGCTGCAGCTCAGCGCGGTGTTGCTCGTGAAATTGTGCTTGAGGATATCGCTAAGGAACGTGTTGAAGCGGAAGTGCTCGATATGCAGCATGGTTCTAGCTTCTATCCAGCTGTTTCTATTGATGGCTCAGATGACGTTGAAATCTGCCGTGATGCAGACATGGTTGTTATTACTGCTGGTGCTCGTCAAAAGCCTGGTCAGACTCGCTTGGAGCTTGCAGGTGCAACCATCAACATTATGAAGTCGATTATTCCTAATGTTGTGAAGGTCGCTCCAAACGCTATCTATATGCTTATTACAAATCCTGTGGATGTTGTTACGCATGTTTCTATGAAGCTTTCTGGTCTTCCTGCTAATCAAATGTTTGGATCTGGTACAAACCTTGATTCTGCACGTTTGCGCTTCCTTATTGCGCAGCAAACTGGTGTGAATGTTAAGAATGTTCACGCTTATATTGCTGGCGAGCATGGCGATTCCGAAGTTCCTCTTTGGGCTTCTGCAACTATTGGTGGTGTTCCAATGTGCGAGTGGAATGCTCTTCCAGGTCATGAGCCATTGGATGAAGCTAAGCGCGAAGAGATTCATCAAGAAGTTAAGAACGCAGCTTACAAGATTATTAACGGTAAGGGCGCTACAAACTACGCTATCGCTATGTCTGGTGTTGATATTGTTGAAGCCGTTCTTCGCGATACTAACCGCATTTTGCCAGTATCTTCTCTTCTTGACGATTTCCATGGAATCTCAGACGTCTGCATGTCCGTTCCAACTTTGTTGAACCGTAATGGCGTAAACTCTCGCTTGAACACTCCAGTTTCGGATCGCGAGCTTGCTGCTTTGAAGCGTTCTGCGGAAACTCTTCGTCAGGCTGCTGCAGAGTTTGGATTCTAATTAATATTAGCTGTTCATAAAACGCTAATTATTAAAATTTAAATTTTGAAAGTCGTTCCTTCAATCTTTGTTTTGGGGGAGCGACTTTTAAATTATGAACAAGATTTATAAAATTTGATTGTATAGGTTGTATAAATTTGCTTAAAAGGGGATTTTGAATGTTTAATCATAAAAATCTTGAGACAGATACTGTGTTAATGCACAAGTTTGAAGATTTGAGATCTCAATTTCCAATTTTAAGTCGCAAAGTACATTCAAAACCCTTGATTTACTTAGATTCTGCAGCTACTGCTCAAAAGCCGCAGGTTGTAATCGATGCAGAGAGCGAATTTTATAAGACTATTAATGCTGGCGTGCATAGGGGGGCGCACGAGTTGGCGGCGCTTTCGACAGTTGCCTTTGAAGAAGCGCGTGCAAAAGTTGCAAAACTCGTTGGTGCTTGTAGTGAAGAAGGAAACGAAGAGATTATTGTTACGCCTGGTGCTACAGGCGCTCTAAATCTTCTTGCCACTTCTATTGGAAACGCTACGATTAACGCTAGATTAAATCGCACTGGTTTTGCTGAAGATAACTTAACTTTGCGCCAACATTTTGTGATTAATGAGGGAGATAATATTGTTGTTTCTCGCTCAGACCATCATTCTGTTTTGTTGCCGTTCCAAGAGCTTGCGATTCGATCGGGTGCAGAGCTTCGCTGGATCGATGTAAGTGAAGATGGTCGAGTGCGGGCGGACGCGGATTATTTGAGCACGATTGTTGACGAGCGCACGAAAATCGTTGCAGTTACGCATATTAGCAATGTTACTGGCGCTATTACGGACGTTTCGCCGATTTGCAAGCGTGCGCATGAGGTTGGTGCAATTTTTGTTCTTGACGCCTGCCAGTCCGTTCCACATATTCCAGTTGATTTTCATGCGCTAGATGTTGATTTTGCAGCATTTAGCGCGCATAAAATGTACGGCCCTACGGGTGTTGGGTTCTTGTATGGACGCCGCAATCTTTTGAACAGTCTTCCACCAGCCAATTTTGGTGGATCTATGGTGGAGCTTGCGTGGCTTAACAAGCCAGCGCAATATATGCAAGCGCCTTACCGTTTTGAGGCAGGAACTCAGCCAGTTGCACAAATGGTTGCTGCAGGAGTTGCAGCGGATTGGCTGCGCGCGTTGGGCATGAACCGAGTTGCAGAGCACGAGCAGGAACTTGCTGCAGAATTGTTGAAATTGCAGGATGTTCCGGGCGTTCGCGTGCTTGGGCCGCTTGATTTAAACAACCGTATTGCAACGGTTTCTTTTGAGGTTGAAGGCGTGCATCCGCATGATGTTGGACAGTTTTTGGATGCGCAAGGAATTGCGATTCGCGTTGGACATCATTGTGCTCAGCCGATTCATCGCCATTTTGGCGTGTATGCTTCAAATCGCGCGTCTGTTGGAGTTTATAACACAATCGAAGAAGCTCGCGCGCTTGTGGAAGCTGTTTCCCATGTTCGCGCATACTTTGGTGCATAGTATTGTCAAATAAAATTCAAATAGAATTCAAATAAAATACTGTTTAATAACAAATAAGGAGAGCATATGTTTGATATGAGTGTTGACGACGGTAGTGGCTTAGAAAGCATGTATCAAGAAGTGATTTTAGATGCTGCTAGAAATCCGCACGGAAAAACACATTTTTCAAACACAGAAAGTCTTTCTAAAGCAGAAGAGCAGGAAGAGAAAGTTGAGGAGGCTTCGGATAAGTCGCCAGCAACCGATGAGTTAAAAAACAATTCTAATATAACAATTACAAATCATCATGAAAATTGTGCTGTAGAAGCTAATAAAAATTACGCATTAGGAAAATCTCATCAATTTAACCCAACTTGTGGAGATGAGGTTACGATGCATGTGGAACTCGCTAAAAACGTTGACAATTCAAGCAATGCGCTTGTTAAAAGTATTAAGTGGGATGGCCATGGTTGCTCAATTTCGCAAGCTAGTCTTTCGATTATGGTTGATTTGGTTGAGGGAAAAACTGTTGCGGATGCCTTGCGATTAGCCGCGCTTTTCCACAAACTTATGGAATCTAGGGGAGCGGGATTAGAAAACGAGCAAGACGAAGATGAGTTGGAAGATGCAATGGTTTTTCAAGGCGTTTCTAAATATCCAATGCGAATAAAGTGCGCATTGCTTGCATGGGAAGGCTTAAAAGACGGTATTGCAAAGGCTATTGAGGCTTTATAAAATCGCAGTGTAACACTAAAAATAAGGAATATTATGGCAGAAAATCAAGCTCAATCTCAGATCAACGTAAATAGCATCGGTCGCGTAACTGAGGAAGACATTCAGGATGCTTTGCATGATGTTGTAGACCCAGAGCTTGGAATTGACGTAGTTGATTTAGGTTTAGTTTACGGGATTGAAATTGATGAGCTTGGACGCGCGATTATTACGATGACGCTTACAACGCCTGCTTGCCCGCTTACGGATTTGATTGAAGACGAGTGCGCGAGTGCGCTTGTTGGATTAGTTGATGAATTTAGGATTGATTGGACTTGGAAACCGCGTTGGAGTGTTGAAAATATTACGGAAGATGGGCGCGCGCAGCTTGAGGCGCTCGGCTATAATTTGAACAATTTGCCTGCTAGCTTTGGTGCTGGAATTGGTGCTGGTGCTGGAATGTCGTCCTATGCCGGAGGAATTTCGCCAACTGAATAATTTAGGATTTGTAATGATTTGCACAGAAGATGTTTCGCCTAATCGCAATGATTGCAAGAATAGTTGTGATTATTGCGATTTATGCGCGCAAAAAATTATTGAAAACGGCATAACAGATGTTGTTTTTGACTTGCATCTTCTTGTTGATTGGGATGCGCGTCGCACGTTGGAATCGTATTACCCAGATTATATTGGCGAGGTGCTGTTTAGCTATGAGCCAGAATGGGGTTTTGAGTTTCACGAGGCTTTGCGTGAATCAGGATGGAGCATTGAGCGTGCGCTTGAATCGTTTAGTGAGCATCATGGTCCTGCCGTAACTTGGCTTTATCGCTTGTATTTTGAGAATTTTTTACACGGATTTTTAGGGGAGCGAGCGCGTTTTGCGGCTGTTGCTCGCGATTTAACTGCAAAAGGTGTGCGCGTTTGGGCGCTGGGAAATGCTTCACAAGAGTGGGTTGATTGCGCGCGCACAACTTGCCCAATACTTGGCGAGATAAATGGCGTTAGCGCATCTTATGAATATCATTTGCGCAAGCCGAATATTATGATTTATAGAGATTTTTTGAGCAAAAATGGTTTGAGCGCATCTTCTACTGTTTTTGTTGAATCTGATTTGCGTAGTTTAAAAACTGCACAAAGAATTGAGTGTGCATTTGCAAAACTATTCACACTGTAATAAAACTATTCACGCTATAGTTGACTCAACATTTGTCGGCTGCTTCAAGTGAATCGTAGCCATACATGCGCACAGTATTTGTAATAATCATTTGCGTTAGATTTAGATTTTTCGCTGTTAAATCTTCTATAAAAGACTTATATTTAGCAAAAGTTTCGGCGGAATACGTGCTTAATTCTCCTCGTAAATACGTTTCAAAAGATGTATTTTCTTCTGTATCTTCGCTTGTTTTTAGAACGCGCATTGCAAGACCTAAATGAGGGTATCGATCGCGAAAATCATCCGCCCATTTAACTTGCGTTAAAATAATCTTCTCTTGCTCGCTTTTTCTAGGCTCTAAAATCGGCTTAATATAAGGCTTAATTGTGCGCTCAAAAATTTCTGGAGCAGTAGACTCCATCATTCTTGCATATTTTTCTGTTATCAAATTTCTGCCATTGCTGTCAGCGCGCTCAAGATCTTTTTTATAAGACTCTTGCAAATCCAGAGGCCAAGTTAAAAATTGACTCATGCGCATAATGCGGAATGTTTGCCAATCTTCCTGGCAATTCGCGCGCCCGCCTTCGTTTTGCGTAAGCTGGAATTGCTGCCATTCTAGTTTTGTAATTTCTTCTGCAAGATTTTGCGTTTTTGGATTTGATAATGAATCGCACATCATAAGCTCCTTAAGCACGTTGCGCGCGAATTAATATGTGCTTCAACATACGGGCGTTGCCATTCTAAAAACGTTTCATTGCAATCGCTCAAACCTTGATATTTAAGCTCTTGCACTACTTCGTTGCACACGTTTTGAATAATCTCGTTTATTTTAGATTCAGCTTCGCTGCTGCCTTTTGTGCCTTCGCCAAATCCGATTCCACCAAAGCATGCTGCGGAGCTTAGTCGCATAAGCGATTCAAGTTGATTTGCTACGCCAGAAAGCCTAGACGCCATGCGATTGCTTAGCTTGCGAAGTGCTGCAAATTGCCACTTATAATATGGCAAATATCCTGCACTTATTGGGTTATTTAGCAAAAATACGATTGAAGCGGTTGCGCGCACAAACTCGTTTATAGAAAGCCATGCTGCAGCTCCGTCTTTTCGCGCTAGCATTCGTGGAACATTGTATTGACCTGCTTGAGCCATCATGCCAAGCCTTCTAGAGATTAGCGAGATTCGCACATCGTCTGGCATGAGTTTAAAACTTTGACGCGTTTTGCTAAATTCTCCAAGTGGGTCTGCAAAAATTTGGCCGTTCGTAGCTGCAGCAAGTGTTGGCTCGCTTAACGAAAGCCATAAATGCGGCTCGTTTTGACTTGGTGCAGTAGAAAATCCCGTTATGTTTTCAAAAAATTCGCTTATGCTAAATATTCCAACTCGCTTGCTTCCTTCGCATGATTTAGCGCGTGGAGTTTCTTCGCGAGAGCCAAAACCAGCGTATTCTTGCGGAAGAGAATCGTAAGCTGCTTGCAAATCATCGCCAATTTTCGCATAGTCTTCATCTGTAAGCCATAAGCAGAATCCTGGGCCAAAATCGTGATCGCGCGAAATCTCGTCGTCAAATCCGTAGCATTCCGATCCGTGACCTACTAATCCTGCAGCTATGCGGTTTTTATAGTCTTTAAATTGTTCAAGTTCAAGCAGTGGTTTTCCGTAAGTTTGCCAATATGATTTTGCAAGTTGCATGCCGTTTTTGATTTTTGGATTATATTCTGTTTTTACAGTTTTGATTGATTTTATGGTTTTATTTGATTGTATAGTTTTATTTGACTCTGGCTTTGGCTCATCGCTTGCTTGCGACTTTTCCGAATTGCATTGAATTGTATTTGCCGCGCTTTTCGCCGTAAATTTTTCTTCTGCATCCTGTGCTTGCTGCAGATTCTCCAACGTTATAGCGTATGACTCGCTATCTTTTCCGTAACATTGTGCTATTAAATCTAGAGCTTCGCTGTATGCTTTTACAGCGTCGGAATACTCTTTTCGTGCGTATTGAACTTGAGCATATCCAGCTAAAGCAGATGTGTAATGTGGTTGATTTTGGTTATTTCCTGCAATGTACATGCGAATACTAGTTGAAGCGTGTTCAAAAGCAGAGTTAAGGATAGTGGATTTGCTGTTTGTGCTTTCGCTAGGCTGCGAACACTCTTGCAAAATCGCAAGCGCAAGATTTGTGTGAGTTGCTGCTATATCTATGTCTGTTGAAGGATCGATACTCGATTTTTGCAATATTTCAAGCGCAATATTAAGTTCATTAATTGCTTCGCTCGTGTTGCCTGTTTCGCTGTAAAGCATTGAAAGATTGTTGTGCAGAGCTGCGAGCTTTCTATCGTTTGGTTTTAGTGTTTTCGATGATTCTTTAATAGCTTGAGAATATATTTCTGCTGCGCGCTCATAGCTGCCCGCGGCTCGTAGGCTAGTAGCAGCGTTTATAAGCGTGGTTGTGCCAGCTTCGCTGCCTGCTAAATCCATCTTTTTTGACAAATCTAGCGCATTATCAATTATTGTCTTGTTTTTTGCGTGTTCTCCTCTAGACCTATAAAATCCCATCAACTCGTTTAACACAGATAGTTGCAATGCTTGAGCGTTTGCTTCTGCGTGGTTTGTTGCTTCTTGGTTTGCTTTTGCTTGCGATTGGTTGAGCGCATTTAGCAGGTATTTTTCGATTTCTTGCGCGCTTGTGTGGCTTGCAAACATATTGTCTAATTCTTTATAAAATTGCGAAACGCTTAACATTTAAGCCACCTTGCTTCTTGCGATTAAATTCCGTTTTGCTCACTACTCAATCATAGCGAATTATTTGTTTATACGAGTGTTGTAATATGCGCGATTGTGCAAAAAATCAAAAGTCGGGCTGGTGGGATTTGAACCCGCGGCCTCTTCGTCCCGAACGAAGCGCGCTACCAAACTGCGCTACAGCCCGATGTCGATTGTGCGAACTCAATAGAGATTGCACATCGTGAATCCATCTTATGAATACATGACGCAGCTACATGTTGTAATTGCGCATGCAACACTCCGACAACGTGGTTATAATAGCGTGAACTTGCTACAAATTAACAGTGTGTGTCGTTGTCAAATAAATTCTTTTAAAATTTTATTAAAAATTCACTTGTATTCTTTTGCAGCTGCATGGTCTCCGCAATATTTGCAAAATGATGTAACTTTTCGTAAATAATTTTGTATATCTTAATAAAATAATAAAAAGTTTTACTGTAAATGTATTTTTCTTTCGAAAACAGAAAAATATAAATATTTCTATAAAAATGTATATTTGTTGCAAAAATGATTAGCGCAATCGATCTAGTAACACAATAAAATGCATTTGCGACTCGCTTACCTGTATTCCCTAGTAGCTACAATTGGCGTTTATGACTGACACGAATACTGCAATGTCTGCCGCACAAAACGCCGCAGAAAATGACGTAACAGATAACGCCAATGAAATTGACACCGTTGAGCATGCTGAGATGCTGCTCGCTCAAGATGAGGCTATTGCTAAGCGCGTAAATGATGGTGCTACTCTTGACGAAGCAATTGATCCAAGCAATAAAGAGTTTGGTCCGCTTGCGCACCCAGAGCAGGTGCAGATGCGTGTTGCTAAGCGTGCGATGATGCTTAAGGAGGGTGTGCAGCCATACCCAGTGCATCTTAATGTTACGGATACTATCGAAAAGGTTCGTGCTGATTTTGATGGCAAGCTTGAAGCTGGCGAAGAAACTGATACCGAGGTTGGTATTGCAGGTCGCGTGCTTTTCTTGCGTAATGCTGGTGGCTTGTGCTTCGTTAAGCTTGCTGCTGGTGACGGCACTACGATTCAGGCGATGGTTTCCAAGAAGGAAATTGGCGAAGAATCTATTAAGAGCTTCAAGCAGATGGTTGATTTGGGCGACCATTTGTATGTTCGCGGTCGCGTTATTTCTTCTAAAACTGGCGAGCTTTCCGTATTCGCAACTGAGTGGGCAATTGCAGCTAAGGCTTTGCAGCCACTTCCGGCTTTGCATAAGGAATTAAGCGACGATACTCGTACGCGCAAGCCTTATATTGGCATGATTGCGGACGAGAAGATTCGCGATATGGTTCGCAGGCGTTCTCATGCTGTAGCTTCTCTTCGCCGCACTTTCGACAGCCACGACTTCTTGGAAGTTGAAACACCAATGTTGCAAACGGTTCACGGCGGCGCTGCTGCTCGTCCGTTTACAACTCATATGAACGCGTTCGACATTGATCTTTATTTGCGTATTGCGCCAGAGCTTTTCTTGAAGCGCTGCTTGGTTGGTGGCATTGATCGCGTGTTTGAAATCAACCGTGATTTTAGAAACGAAGGCGTAGATGCAACTCACGCTCCAGAGTTTACAATGCTCGAAGCTTACCAAGCTTATGGCACTTACGATACGATTGGAGCTCTTACTAAAGAGCTGATTCAAAAGGCTGCTGTCGACGCTTTTGGCTCCACTAAGGTGACTTTGCTTAACGGCGAAGAGTACGATTTTGGCGGCGAGTGGAAGCAGATTACCATGTACGGCTCGCTTTCTGAGGCTTTGGGTGAGGAGATTACGCCAGAAACTTCTGTTGAGCATTTGGGTGCGATTGCAGACAAGCTTGGCGTTGAGCGCGACGAAGTGGAGAATCACGGCAAGTTGGTTGAGCACTTGTGGGAGCACTTCTATGAGGATAAGCTTTATGAGCCAACGTTTGTGCGCGACTTCCCAGTGGAAACCAGCCCGCTTGTTAAGGGTCACCGTACTAAGCCAGGAATGGTTGAAAAATGGGATTTGTATGTGCGTGGCTTTGAGCTTGCAACCGGCTACTCCGAGCTTAACGATCCTGTTGTGCAGCGCGAGCGCTTTGTGGCTCAAGCTAAGGATGCTTTGGCTGGAGATGTTGAGGCAATGGATATTGACGAGGACTTCATTGAGGCTCTTGGCGTCGGTATGCCTCCTGCTGGCGGCATGGGAATGGGTATTGACCGCTTGCTGATTGCGCTTACGGGCGCAACCATTCGCGAGACGATTACGTTCCCACTCGTAAAGCCTCTTCGCTAACTGATAGATTTAGTAGATTGTAAAGCCGTTGTATGTTGTTTAAACATTCATCGGCTTTTTCTATTAAATTTTTCGTGTTTGCTTACTTTTATGTAAGTAGTCGTACGAAACGAATAGACTAGGTAATTATGACATATAAATTAGTATTGCTCCGACATGGTCAGAGCGCATGGAATAAGACCAATCAGTTCACCGGTTGGGTTGATGTACCGCTCACTGAGCAGGGTGTCGAGGAAGCTAAGCATGGTGGCGAGCTTCTTAAAGAGAAGAATGTTCTTCCAGACATCGTGTTCACTTCTTTGCTTCGTCGTGCTATCAATACCGCGAATTACGCGCTTGATGCAGCCGACCGCTTGTGGATTCCAGTTCGCCGTAGCTGGCGTTTAAACGAGCGTCATTATGGTGCTTTGCAAGGTAAGAACAAGTCTGAGATTCGTCAGGAATATGGCGATGAGAAGTTCATGATTTGGCGTCGTTCTTACGCAACTCCACCTCCTGAGATTGATCCAAACGATGAGTATTCTCAGACGAATGATCCTCGTTACGCAGGTGATCCAGTTCCAGAAACTGAAGCTTTGGCGAACGTTGTGACTCGCGTAACTCCTTACTGGGAGTCCGATATTATTCCAGAGCTTAAGTCTGGCAAGACTGTGATGATTGCAGCTCACGGCAATAGCTTGCGCGCAATTGTTAAGATGCTCGACAACTTGAGCGAGGAAGAGATTTCCAAGGTGAATATTCCAACCGCTATTCCTCTTCTTTACGAGTTGGACGAGAACTTTAAGCCAATCAAGCCTCGCGGCGAGTATTTGGATCCAGAAGCTGCTGCTGCTGGTGCTGCCGCCGTGGCTGCTCAGGGTCAGAAGTGAGTTTGATTAGCTTAAGTTAGCTTAATTATCTTAAATTAACTTAAATAAAAAGTAGGTTTGCAAAATTAATTGCAAACCTACTTTTGTTTTACAAGCTACTTTTTAGATTTCTATTCAAAAATCGTGTTCTATGCCACAACCGTATTTATGCCACAACCGTGTCTTTATCTGGTTCTGGCTTCTTAGTTGGGTCAAATCCCGAAACAATAAATACAACTTGCCTTGCTGCAGCAACTGAATGATCGCCGATTCTCTCCATGAATCTGCTTAGAAGTACTAAGTCAATCAATTGTTTTCTAGTGCCATTCCAATCTTCGCCTTCTACAAGCGCAAAAATGTGTTCGTGCAACTTATCCATTACATCGTCGCCGTGAATAATTGCATCTGCTACATTAACGTCTCTATTTGAAAGCATTTCTGTTAATTGACCTGCAAGAACATGCAAAAAGTCAACCATTTTTTCAACAGTTTCTTTTGCTTGACTTGGTATTGCGCAATCAGGCCAATTTCTTCTTGCGATTTGCGCAACGTGACTTGTTAAATCTCCCATGCGCTCAAAAGTCGCAGCCAAACGCATGGTTGCTACTACTTCTCGCAAATCTGTTGCTACAGGATTTTGTCTAGCTAGCAATGTTAAGCATTGATCTATAACGCTATCTTCTAGTGAATCTAGTTGAGTGTCATTGTCTATAACTGCTTGTGCAGATTCTAAATCAGCATTTAATAAAGCATTTCCAGCATCGTTCATGGCTTTTGCAACAAGCTCTGCCATGCGTTCAATGTTTAATGCAACTGCCTTCATCTCTTCGTTGAAAATCACTCGCATGGTGCGTCCTTTCTTGCGTTCAATCGCGCTCAATTGCGTTTGGAGCATATTCGCGTTTGTTTAGATTGCCCTAATCAAGTATAGACTACTGTGCGCACGTGCGTTAAATGTATTAGTCGCTGTATTAGTTGCTTAAATGTGAGCGCGTTAGAGTATTCTTTAAGAGTATGCTTCAAGATTCGCCATATTCGCCTTTAATGGTGTTTGTTGTTTTTGCTTTGATTGCGCTTTGTGTTGCAATCGTAATTGTTATGTTTGTTGTTGATTCGCTTTTTCCAATATTTCGTAGTGTTTTTAGACCGTTTTTTAGTTCTGTTGTAAATCCTATAGCAGGTGGTTTGCGTAGGATTTTTCGTAGTAGCTTTAAGAAGATCTTAAAAATTTTAGGTAAACGTAATTTTGGTGATGATGAAGATGATGAAGATTCAGTTGATAATAATTCAGATGATATAAGTTCAGATGCGTGTGCGATTTTATCCATGCTGTCTGCTGCGACTATTGTTATCGATGCTGATAATGATGTTTTACGAGCTAGTTCTGATAGTTATACGCTTGGTGTTGTTGTTGATGATTCTATTGTTCAACCGCGAGTTCTGGATTCTGTAAATCGTGTGCGCGAGTCTGGCGGTTTTGAGAGTTTTGATTTAGTTACTTTTACTCCTGAGCGGTATATAACTATTGGTAAAGACTCTGATTTTAATGGTAATTTTGATGGTGACAGTGCTGTGTTATTAAAATCAGCTACGGTTGCTGGCGACTTTTCCTCGAATAAAACTGATAAATCGTCTGATGCGTCTACAGTTTCTAGACCTAATTGGCTTAATGTTACTGTTGGAAGTGTTGGAGCAGGCAAGGTTGTTGTTATTTTAAATGATACGAGTGCTGCGCATCGTTTTGAGCAGACTAGAGATGATTTTATAAGTAATGTTTCTCAACAACTTATTAGCTCTACTCGAATGATCTCTAGTCTTATAGAACTTTTGCAGGATAATAATGTTACTCTTAATCGTGTTAAGGAAGTGTCTTTAAAAGCTCAGAGGTCTTCTAAACGCTTGGAACATATGTTGGAAGATCTTCTGCTTCTTATGAGTGCTCAGAAGCCTATAGATGTGTCTAAGGCGAGTGCTGTGAACGTCTTGAACGTGTTAAAAGATGTTCAGAATCAGGTTTCAGATCTTGCTTTGAGCCGAAATGTGCGTCTTTGCGTTAAGTCTGATTCTTCGCTTAGTGTTCTAGGCAGTTTTTCACAAATCAGCGCTGCTGTGCGTAAACTTGTTGAGAATGCTATTATCTATTCTTCAGCAAATAGCAGTGTGGCGATTTCAGCGTTAAAGTCTGATGACTCTCAGTTTGCAGTGATTCGTGTTGTTGATTGTGGCTCTGGTATTGCGTTGCGTGATCAGCCTCGCATTTTCGAGCGTTTTTATCGTTCGGATAACCAGAATGACGGCAGTCAGGATGGTGTTGGTTTAGGTCTTGCTATTGCTAAGCACGTGGCTCTTACTCATCACGGTAGCATTACATTGTGGAGTAGACCAGGGCAAGGTACTACGGTTAATTTTGCGATTCCGCTTTCAAGATCGGATGCAAAATAGTTTGCTTAATCGTATTAAGCGTTTTACTTTCCTAGTCTTCTATAATCCCAACGGTCAAAGTGTTCCCAGATTAAAAGCAAAATACCTATTACGAATCCGCTAAGGCAAACTATAGCAAAAAACCATAGTAGAAAGTGCAAGATTGCGAGCACAACAGTGATTATTGATGCTATAAGCCATAGAACTGTTCCAACCATAAATGCTTTGCACAGGTCTACGCGCAATGGCTTTGGTGCCTCTTTGCGCGCATCTGGGTTAATAATCGGTGCTAGCTTCATATGATTAACCATACATCTAGTGATGTCTAATATCAATTTTTGGTTATATTTTTTGATGATATACGTTTATGATATACGTTTAAATTTTACTATTTTCTTTTTCGACACTATTTTTATCACATCCGCACCACGTTGTAATCTTGAGCTTTGTAGGTGCCGTTTTGACGTGATACTTTAACAATTCGGGAGTGGTTTTTTATGAGACATGGTGCACATGGTGCTAAGAAAGCAAAGGGGCGTTTCGTTTCGCCTTTTATGCTTTTTTCCTCTTCTCATATTTCCAGTGCTACTTCTGAGCGTTCTACCGAAGCGGTTTGTGCGAATAATGGTGCAGTTGTGGGCTTGAGCGAATCTGTGGCTCAGAGTTTGCAAATGTCTTCTGCTCCTCGTACTCGTCGCGAGATTCGTTTAGCTCGCGAATCTAGAGAACGTAAGAATTGTATTATTGTTTCTACGTCTTTAGTAGCTATAGTTGGTGCCGCATTGACGTCTATGGCTTTGAGCAAGACTGATAGTTTGGGTTCTTTTGCTTCAAAGCAATATGCTTCTGAGATTAATTTTTCCAATGATTCTAATGATCAAGCTGCTTCTCGTTCTAGTCAGCGTGAAAAGTTAGATCGTGCTGATAAATATTTGAAGTTCAGCAGTGCTGTTGCTGGTCTCGAAGCTGATTTAAACGCTTTCTCTACTAGATCGTCTCATGAGTCTAAGTGGGATTTAGGTTCTAATTCAGATTTTAAGGTTTCTGAAATGTCTAAGTCTTCTGCGAATAATCCGCAGGTTGCTATTTTAATGGATTCAGACGTTAATTCTTTGCCTGCTGGATTTAATCCAAATCATAGTTCTGGTGATTCTGGGAATGCATATGAGTTTAGCCAGTGCACTTGGTGGGTTTATATTCGTAGGCATCAGCTTGGTCTTCCTGTTGGTTCCAATATGGGAGACGGCTGGATGTGGGCTTTGACTGCTCGAAAACTTGGATATTGGGTAGATCGTACGCCTCGTCACGTTGGCGATATTATGGTGTTTGGTCGCGGTCAGGCTGGCGTTAATCGTACTTATGGTCATGTTGCTGTTGTTGAAAAAATTAATCCTGATGGTTCTATTGAAACATCTGAGTCTAGTGCGGAGCTTCACGGTAGGACCTTCTCTAGGGTTGTAAATCCGAATGAAACTTCGGCTTTTGAATTTATCCATTACTAGATTATTTGGAATTTTAATATTTTGACATTTTAATATTGATATCTGTTACTACGTTTTGCGGTTTTCTAGTCTATTCTGGCTGTTATGCGTGTAGGTGTGCATTGTTGTGCTGTAAATAGTGCGTGCAAATTTTGTTTGTGGTCTTAGTTTGTAGTATTAACATGCTAACATCGCTAATGATGATTAAGCGAGATAAGATTTTTTCTTCTGTATTTGCAGGTTTTGTATCTGCAGCGCTGGTTGCTGCTATGATTCCGCTTGCTTGTGCTTCCGCTTCTGCTGAAGAATCAGCAGTTACATCTACACGTTCTTTCCCTAAGATTACTGATGTTAAGCGTGATTTGTTTACAGAATCCACTTCTACCGATGTTGATGCTAATTCTCATTGGGGCAGTATTGAGTCTTTGGATGTTCCGCAGACTAAGAGTGCTGCTGAACTTGCACTTGAACAGGCTCGCCAGCAACAACAGGCACAGAATAATTCTGCTGATGGCTTCGACGCTACTGCAAGTCGTTCTGGAGCGCGTAATGGCGTTGGACCTATGACGTACTTTGTTGCTCCTCCAGATAATCAGTCTGTTTCGGCGATGCTTAATTTTGCGGCTCAGTTTTTAGGTAAAGTGCCTTATCGTTCTGGTGGTACAAGTCCTGCTGGCTGGGATTGCTCTGGTTTTGTGCAGTACGTTTTTGCCAATATGGGTATTTCTTTACCTAGAACTTCTGGAGCTCAGGCCACTGTAGGTACGGCTGTTCCGAGTTTAGCTCAGGCCCAGCCTGGTGACATAATTGCCAATGGTGCTCATGCATCTATTTATGTTGGTAATGGAATGGTTATTAATTCTCAGTACGCTGGAACTCAGTATGATCCTATTAGATACGTTTTTTCGGGATCTTATTCTATTCGTAGAATCTTCTGACAATTTGATTTTGAGTGGTATTCATGATTTTATGGATACAACTTTTAGTTTTTGTTAGTAGTTTTGATACGTTTTTAGGTTATTTTTAATTAATTTTGCCATTAATACTTAGGTTTGTTGTGTCGCGATAGACGCGACTACCTTAAACGCGCTATTCTAGTATTTAAAGTATTTAAGAAAATAAAAAATCGCGCGATGCTAGGAGGATCTAGATGGCACAAGGTGTTATTACACAAGAAAAAGCTGTTCTTGTAGGTGTTGATGGTTCTCATGCGAGCTATAAGGCTGTATGGTGGGCATCTAATTATGCTAAGCATGCTGGATTACAGCTTCAAATAGTTTGTGCATATTCTTTACCTAGTTATGCAGCTGTATCTTTTGATGCGACTTATACTGCGATTGGTGATGATAATGTTGCTCATCAAGACGCTCAGGAAATTCTTTCTAAAGCAAAAGCTGTAGCTTTAGAACAGGGTGTGGATGCAACAACGTTAATCGTTACTGGCGATCCTTCTTCTGTGTTTGTAGAGCTTTCTAGGAACTATCAGCTTATTGTTATTGGTAACCGAGGTAAAGGTGGATTGGCTGAGCGTTTGCTTGGCACGACAAGTTCTTCGCTTCCAGCCTACGCTTATTGCCCAATTGTTGTTGTTCCATATACAGATGATGATGGTCAACGAATCCACTTGAATAATAAGATTTCTAAGATTGCTGTTGGCTCCGACGAGTCTAAGTGGGGATTAAAAGCTCTTGAGATTGCTGCAGATTTGGCTGATAGTTGGAACGCACAATTAGATGTGATTTCTGCTGTTCCTAGCGTTCAGGGTGCAGAAGGTGACACTGCTGTTATGGGATCTTATATGGAAGATCTTGATGAGAGAGTAAAGCCTATTTTGCAGCGTTTGCCAAATCTAAAGATTCATCGTTCTGTAGTTCCAGGTTCTGCTGTAAACGCTTTGACTCAAGCGAGCTTAAACAATGATTTGGTTGTTGTGGGTTCACGAGGACGTGGTGGTTTTACAGGATTGCTTCTTGGTTCTATTAGCCAAGGTTTGTTGCAGCATTCTTCTAGACCGGTGTATGTGGTTCCACGTAAGTATGTGGAGTTAAGCGCTGCTCAAGTAGCACAGCAGTCTAAGGTAAGTAATGATACTAGTGCTATTGATTCTATAAGTGGCGTTCATACAGTTGATGTTCCAAAAGCTGGTGTGGAAGCTGCTAAAGAAATCGAGCAAACTATTGATCCGCTTCACTAGTAGTTTGTAGTAGAGAAGTAGCTTGTAGTAGAAAATAGCGTCCAAAGCACTAAAACAGTGTTTTGGACGCTATTTTGTTGCAAAGCTAGCCCAGGCATGTACTATGTGCTTTTTATTTGTTTAAGTTTGATTTTTACTTGTTTTTAAGTAAAAATCGTGCGCGTCTTTTTTCGCGAGCAGCGCGTTTTTTAGCAAGTTCGTTATTGTTCATTTCAATAGCAAGTTTATAAATTTTAATTAGCTCTTGAGCTTGCTTTTTAAAGTCATTGTTCTTTGAGTATTCGAGAACATTTGCTTTTAGTTGTGCTTGCTCTTCTTCACTCATGTTAAGAACGTGACTAAACACTTGCTTAAAGTCTTCTTTAGAATCCCACTGATAACCATTTTTGCCACTAATAATCTGATTCTCATTAGGGATATCGTGCTTTACGAGAGCAAATAATCCAGATGCCATGGCTTCAAGCATAGAAAGTGAATGCATTTCCGATAGGGAAGCGGTAGTGTAGTAGTCCATAGCGTGCAAATACTTAGGGATCTGCGTGTGTTCAATAGGGCCAAGTAGGTAGATTCTATCTTCAAATCCTTTGCTAGCTACTTTCTTACGCAAGTCTTCTAAATCAGGTCCTCCGCCAATAACAACGAGTCTAGCTAATTCGCGTGGAAAATCGCAATACATAAAGTTGTCAATAAGCTCAGAGATATTCTTTTCTGCTCCGATTCTTCCAACAAAAACGAAGAGTTTCGTGGAATCAGCAATACCGTATTTTTTACGGAATTCTTTTCTAAAAGCAATTCGCTCTGGTGTAGGCAAGAACTTTTTATATTCAACTGCATTGCTAAGAACAACAACTTTTTTATCGACTTTTTGACGATCAATATAAGCTTGAGCCTTAGCGGACATACTAGTAATAATTGTTGCATTTTTAGAAAATCGCGTAAAATATTTTGCTGAAATATTCCTAGAAAACTCTGTAAAATGCTTTAGACCAATATAAAACAGGAACTTATCGTATTCTGTATGAAGAGTATAAATAACAGGAACATGTTCTTTTTTAGCAACTTCTAGACCTATTTCACCAATACCAAACTCATTTTGTATATGAATAACATCTGGTTTAAAGTTGATAGGGAATTTTTTGCGCATGTTTCCAATCGGAATTGCAACTCTATACTTGTATAGCTTTTTAAGAAGTATTCCTGGAACGTATACAACTCCGTCTACAAGCTTAGTTTTTCGCTGTTTTTCGGATCCAACCGTAACAACAAGAACCTCGTGTCCAAGTTCCTCGTACATTTTTTTAAGCATGTATGATTGCGTTGCTACGCCATTTATGTATGGTGGATATGTTTCTGTAAAAATCGCGATTTTCAAAGTTTCCTCCAGTTACATAAATAGCTCTAACAACGTTAAAAGTGTAGCATTGTGTAAGTTATTGCGCCACAAATTGTGATTTTTAGCGTTTTTAGTGTCTTACATTTACTGTTACACGCACTTGCGCACCGCGTTCAAGAGTGTGCTTAACTGTGCAACCCTTGTTGATATGTCTTTCCATGCGTTCTTTTAGTTCTTTTGCATTTTCATCGTTTAAAGCAGGTTTTGCGCTTGTAGCATCAACTGTTACATCCTCTTGGAATCTTAAGTAAGTTCCTTCTTCTGGATCATAAGTTCCATTTACAAGAACTCGAGCGCCTTTTCCTTCTCCGAGCGCATGTTCAACAGCGTATTGGCTGCTTAAAGCTGTGCAACCAGCTAGAGCTATTTGCATTAGTTCCACAGGTGAAAATTGTCCTTCTCCTTTACCAAATTTTAGTGTTGCACCATCATCACTTTGTGCTTGCCAAGACCCGTCTTCTAAACGTTCAACCCATATTCTTCTAGTCATTTTTGCTCCTTTGCATTTTTATACATTAACACATTGTGATTATGTTTGTGCTTATGTCTATTTGTTTTTAACTTTTATTTTTTAAGACAAACCTATTATAACTAGCATGCTTTGATTTCAGTTTGATTCTTGTTCTTATATTTCTTATATTTACTTTTGGTGGTGTTGAATTTAGCTAATGATAAAATAATCTCATGGCTTTAACTCAAGAAGAACTTGCGGATATCCGCTCTCGCGTACCACAGAAACCTACTTCCGATATTCCTACACCTTATGAGGATTTGGTTAGAAAAATACTTATGGAAGGTACTTTAAAATCGGATCGCACTGGTACTGGAACAATATCTCTTTTTGGTCAACAAATTCGATTTGACTTAAGCAAGAGTTTTCCGCTTATAACCACAAAAACAGTGTTCTTTAAGGGACTTGCATATGAGCTTCTTTGGTTCCTTAAAGGTTCTAGTAATGTGCGCTGGTTGCAAGAAAACGGTGTGCATATTTGGGATGAGTGGGCAGATGAAAATGGCGATTTAGGTCCTGTTTACGGCGTTCAGTGGCGTAGTTGGCCAGCGCCTACGCAAGAAAATCCTAATCGAACAATCGACCAGATTGCAAACGTTATGGAGCTTATTAAAAATCATCCAGATTCTCGTCGAATGATTGTCAGTGCTTGGAATCCTGCAGAAGTAGAGAATATGGCTTTGCCGCCTTGTCACTCGCTTTTCCAGTTCTATGTTGCTGACGGCAAGCTTTCTTGCCAGCTTTACCAGCGTTCTTGTGATATGTTCCTTGGCGTGCCATTCAACATTGCTTCTTACTCGCTTTTAACAATGATGATGGCTCAGCAAGCAGGATTGGAACCAGGAGAGTTCGTGTGGACAGGTGGCGATTGCCATATTTACGATAATCACGTAGAGCAAGTGCTTGAGCAGCTTTCGCGTGAGCCGTACCCGTATCCGCAGCTTGAGATTCGTAAAGCTGATTCAATTTTTAGCTACGACTATAGTGATTTTAAGGTTGTTGATTATAAGCATCATCCTACGATTAAAGCTCCTGTAGCTGTGTGATCTTATTTATTAGTTGCTTATTAGTTTGAGTTTTTGACTAGGAGTTTTATGGCAAACGATATTCCTGTGCGTTTAATTTGGGGGCAAGCATACGATTTGGAAGGCCGCGTAGGCGCAATGGGTGTAAATGGTGGTATGCCATGGAGACTTTCCACAGATTTGCGCTATTTTAAAGCCATGACAATTTCTTGCCCAGTAATAATGGGTAGGGGAACTTGGGATTCTATGCCAGAAAAGTTCCGTCCTCTTCCTGGGCGAGAAAATATCGTTGTTTCTAGGAATCCAGATTTTAATTCAGATGGTGCAAAAAGTTTTACAAGCATTGAAGAAGCAATATGTTACGCAAAAAAATGGATTGAAGATAATCCTATTGAGCATGTAGATTCTTCAGATTTGCCTAAAGATGGTAGCGCAGTTTGGATTATTGGTGGCGGAGCAATTTTTAGAGAAGTGATTGAGTCGCAAATTGTTGACGCTGCCTATGTAACTCAAATTGACACTAGAGTAGAAGCTGATACGTTTGCTCCTAACATTCAGAAACTTGTAGATGATGGATTGTGGAAAGTTGCACGTGATTGTGATTGGCAGGAATCGACTATAAAAGTTGGCGCAAATCAATTCAATACAAAATATAAGTTTATGGTATATAAGCCAATTAAAGCTAAAAAATAAGCTAGATTAAGGATATGTATGGAATCTTTAAACAAAATTCACGTAGATGCTAAGCATCCGTATGTTGTTATGACGGTTTGTACAGGGAATATTTGCAGATCGCCAATGGCAGAAATTGTTTTGCGTAACGAGTTTAAGCTTAGAGGATTAAGCGATGTTGTTGCTGTAAAATCATGTGGCGTAAGTGACGAAGAATACGGAAATCCGATTGATAGACGTGCGCAAAGAGAGCTTAAAAGTAGGGGTTATTCTTTGCCGTTAAGCCATTTTGCGCATAGGATTGAGCGAGATGAAATAGAAGAGACGAATCTTTTTCTTCCAATGACTGCTTCGCATATGCAATCTTTGCTCAGGATTATTCCGCCACAAAAGCGTAGTCTTGTTCACATGTATAGGTCTTTTGATCCGTCTTTAGAAAAGCCACAAGTTGGTCGCGAAGCTGTTTTGGATTTGGCGGACCCATGGTACGGAGGTCCTAAAGAGTTTGAGATTGCAATGGATCAAGTGGAGGAGTGTGCTCCTTACATTGTGGATTGGGTAGAGTCGCAGATAACGCGCGAATAATAATCGCGTAAAGTCATATAAAGTCGCTTAAAATATATTAAAACCAGACGAACCAATTGGAACGTCTGGTTTATTTTTATGCCTTTTATTTAAATAAAACCTACGATTTATTTTCCTCTTAAAGCTCTGCGACTTACTCGAGGAGCATGAGTTGGGTCAATTCCTTTTGGAATACCGAACCCAGATTTGCCCTGTAGCGTACGCAAACGATCATTCAAAATTGCAAGCTCAGTTTTAGTGAGGAAGAAGCGACGATTAGGGTGAATCATCTTAAACAAAGCAAACTTGTGATTTGTAGGCATTAAAGTTTTAGATTTTAAAACCTTACTTCTTAGATCCCTAAGTTTAACTTGATTTTCACCATTACCGACGCAAATGCGGTAAACAGGAATATTAGATCCTGCTGTAACACTTTTAATCGCGTGCTCTTGGCGATTCATAGCTTGGCTTAAACGCTCATAGTTACCTTCGCCAACAAGGAAGATTCCGTTAAAACCAGTTCCTCTCCAAATAGCATCTTTTGTGCGAGGATCAACCCACACAGGTTGTTGAGGGAAAGTAAATCCGCCTTTGTTAATAGCAGATACAATGCCAGCCGCAGCTCCAGGCTTTCCTTCTAGTCTTGCATAGCCAACCTTATCTGCGCGTTTAGTGAGAACAACAGTAAACAGTAAAAGACCCAGCATAAGTGCTGTTATTACCATCATAATCCAAGTCAAAATGGACCATCTAAGAATAACACCAGCTACAATGCACAGCACAACAGGAGCTACAAAAGCTAAGCCAAGCCAAAGTGGAAGCTGCTTATCGTCTGTATGCGTGTACTTGTAGATACGCATAATTTGTGAAATCATGCCTGGCTTCTTAATGCCTTTTGGTTTATCGTTTGCCATTTGCGTTTATCCCCTAATACATAATATTAGCGTTTTATTGCTTTGTATTTTGTTGCTTTATTGCTTAGTAATCATACCCTAAACACGCTTATGCTATAAATCATAGCTTTGTTAGTATACTAGCGATTTATTTAGGCCAATTACCGCGCTTTGGTGTACTTGGCTTTGGGAGTCTCCATCTGCGCATTTGTATTGCTCGACTGCAAGCATACATAGCAGATCTAGAGCTTTTGCCAACAGAAACTTCGCCGTATCGCTTAACAAGCTCTTTACGAAGCTTGCGCCACATTATTATAACGTCAATAATTGCAGCAAAAAGATATGCGTAAAGAACAATCGCAAGAGCAAAATATAGAGCAATATACTTAGTGGATAAGAAGTTTTGAGTTAAGAATATGCAGAGCATAATAACGATTGCAAACGGCACAAAAAATTCGCCAATATTGAAACGCGCATCTACATAATCTCTAATATAAACTCTCCATGGAAGCTGCTCTGACTTTGGCATATGAGCTAAGTCTCCATTTTTCATCGCATCGTATTGAGCATTTTCTTTTTCGCGCAATCTGGCTCGCGCAGCCTTTGCGCTTGCTTTTCTATCCGTTGGAACTAACGGTCTAAGATTCTGCGCTGTAGCTTCGCTTTGCTTCGGCGTTGGAGCGTTTTTTGTGCGAGTCTTTGCCTTATCTTCTATTTTATTTTCACTATTTTCATTAGTCGCTGATTGATTGCCATTTTGTGCACCATTATCAGCAGATTTTTTTACGAATGGATTCCATGTCATGTTTGCAGATTACCCAACAGACTAGACGCGTTATGAGCAATTTCGTTGGTTATGAATAGTCTGATAGTAGTAATTCAACTAATGTTTTTACTAATCTACTGTTTTTTGGAGGACTTATGGCTAGTTTAGAGGTTGCTGATGTGCGTTCGCGCGTGCAAAACGCTTGGGAAGACGTTATTAGCGTATTAAATAAGAAGATCTCTTTAGGAGCTGTTTCTGCTAAAGGCATTACTGGAGATCATATGCGTGCTTCGGCTGAGTATGTGGCTGAAGTTTTGCGCGAAGTGGGTGTAGATGCTCGCGTTGAGCAGTCTCAGAATCCGGATGGTACTCCTGGAGCTTTTGAAGTAGTTGGATCTCGTATTGTGGATCCTAGCGCTCCAACTGTTTTGCTTTACGCTCATCACGATGTTCAGCCTGTTCCAGATGCAAGCGAATGGAATACTGATCCTTTCAAAGGAACTGAAGTAGATGGTCGCTTGTATGGTCGCGGTAGTGCTGATGATGGCGGCGGAATTGCAATTCACTACGGTGCTTTGCGCGCTTTAAGCGAAGATTTAGGCGTAAATATTAAGGTATTTATTGAAGGTGAAGAGGAAATGGGCTCTCCAAGTTTCATTCCATTCATCGAAGCTCATAAAGATGAGTTTGAATCAGACGTTATTATTGTTGCCGACTCTGGAAATTGGTCTGCGGACGTTCCAAGTCTTACGACTAGTTTGCGCGGAAACACTACTGTAGACGTTAAAGTGAAAGTTCTTGGACATCAGGTTCATTCTGGACAGTTTGGCGGACCAATTTTAGACGCATACACGCTTGCTTCAATGCTTATTGCTTCTCTTTATAACAAGGAAGGTGATTTGGCCGTTCCTGGAATTGAATCGCAAGAGCCTGTTGGCGGTTTGCAACGTGATTTGGATGAGGCTCAAGTTCGCGCAGATTCTTCAGTAGTGGATTCTTACAAGCTTGCTGGTACTGGTTCCCTTGCTGCTCGTATGTGGACTAAGCCTAGCTTGACTGTTATTGGTATGGATGCTCATCCAGTAGAGGAAAGCTTTAATGTGATTGCTCACGAAACGCGTTTGCGACTTTCGCTTAGAACTGCGCCTTGCCAGCGTCCAGAAGAAGCGCAAAAAGCTTTGAGCGACTTTTTGGTTGCAAACGCCCCATTCGGTGCGCAAGTTACTGTAAAGCCAGTTGACAATGGTATGGGTTGGGCTATGGATCCTGATGCTGTAGCAACTAAGGACGCTTTAGCTTCTATGAAGGATGCTTTTGGCGTGGATCCTATTAACAAGGGCGAAGGTGGTTCGATTCCATTTATTCCAGAATTGCAACGAATTTTCCCTAAAGCTCAGGTTTTGGTGACTGGACCTGAAGATCCAAAGTCTAATGCGCATAGTCCTAACGAATCGATTTCTCTTTCTGGCTTGAAATCGAATATCGTAACTGAAGCTTTGCTTTTAGATCGTCTAACTAAGTAAACTTAACAACTCGTATACAATCGCTATATAAAATTTTAGCGTTTGTATACGAGTCTACGCAATGACGTAAAATCTTCACACGACACGGGTGCTTTGCATTAATTTGTAAAGCTGAGAGAAACCGCTTGAACGTGAATCCAGGTAATGCTGGCGCACGGAGATCTGTTTTTCCCGTGCCTTAATGGTGACCTACGATTTAAGCCAACGCATAAGTCGTAGTGAAAGAACAGTAAGGCACATATCTATGTCGAAAGAAAATGTCTTATTGCAATGCAATCAGCGATGTAAATCACTGATATGACGTTTTGTTATTAGGATAAGTCAAAAACGTGTTTGTAATAAAGACATTTTAGGATTTTTAGGTCGTTAAAAAGTCCGTAGCAGATCTAAATGATTCTAAAAGAAAAAATTAAAAAATAGATAGAAAATAATTAAATAAAAATCATTGCCATAAAGGATTTTGCTATGCCCGATGCATTTGAAACGCCAGTTTTGAACAAAACTAATACGCAGGATGCCGAAACATTCCTTCCATCGGCTAGCTGCAATGCTCAGCTACGTTTTGATAATTGGGGTTATCGTCATGCTTCTCGCAAACATTTTGCTGTACGCGGGTTGAACCTAACAATTGAAGCAGGGCAAAGAGTTTTGTTGCTTGGTGCATCGGGCATAGGCAAATCCACAATTCTTGAAGGTGCTGCTGGGCTGATTGGTAGTGATATTGTTAAATCTAGCTCAAATAATTCAAAGCCTGATTCGAAGAAGAATGTTTTAGTAGAAGATGAAGATGGCGGTGTAAGCGAAGGCTCAGTATTCGTAGATGATTTACCAGTTCATAAAGCGCGTGGGCGAGTAGGATTAGTGTTACAAGATCCAGAGGCTCAAGCTATTTTTCAGCGTTTAGGGGATAACGTCGCCTTCGGTCCTGAAAATATGAATGTTCCTCGTAAAGAAATATGGGATCTTGTTAATAAAAGTCTTGAAGAAGTAGGTTTAGAAGGATTACAGTTACACCGTTCTACCGCCCATTTAAGTGGTGGTCAAATGCAGCGTCTGGCATTGGCTGGAGCATTGGCTATGAAGCCAAGTGTGCTTCTTTTAGATGAGCCTACTGCGAATCTAGATCCAGATGGTGTTAATCAGATTGTAAAAGCTGTTGGTAAAGTTTTAGACGATACCAATGCAACAATGGTTCTTGTAGAACATCATGCGCAGCCTTGGATTGATTTGATTGATAGAGTAGTGGTTCTTGGTCTTGATAATTCTGTGAACAATACTGAAGAAAATAATTATGTTCACGATGATGATATTGTGCGAGACGAGTTTGCGCAAACAGTTATTGTTGCAGATGGAACTCCAGACGAAGTATTCAGTAGAAGCGATCTTGATTTTGAAAACCTTGGGATTTGGCTTCCTGACAAGTATAAAGATCCGCAAGATTGCAAAATTGGTAGGATTTATGTTGAAGGTGAACCAGATTGCGATCCAGCAAAAGGTGATGGAAGAGTAGTTCTATCAACAGAAAACCTTGCGATTAGTCATACGAGTACTCCAATAGCAAAAAATATAAATTTGAAATTTAATTCTGGACAAATCACAGCATTAGTTGGAGCAAACGGTGCTGGAAAATCCACTTTATCTCTAACTTTGGCAGGATTAATTCCTGCTTTAGAAGGTCAGGTTGTAGCTAGTGAGGATCTTTGCGAAGGTGCAGGCGGCACCGATCCTATGAAATGGAAGTCTACTGATCTTGCTAAAAGAATTTCATACGTTTTCCAGAATCCAGAACATCAGTTTGCGTGTGGAACTGTTCTTGAAGAAGTTATGCTAGGTCCTATTAGAACTGGAATGAGTGAAGAAGACGCTAAAACTAAAGCAGAGTCTTTATTAGATAGATTCCGCCTATCTAGATATGCTAACGCAAACCCATACACTTTATCTGGAGGTGAAAAGCGTAGACTTACTGTTGCCGCATCTTTGGCTGCAGCTCCAAGAGTTTTAATTTTAGATGAACCGACTTTTGGACAGGATCGTAAAACTTGGTTACAAATTATAAAACTCATTGCAAGCCTTCGCGCAGATGGCGTTAGTGTTATTGTTGTTACTCATGATAGAGAGTTAGTAGATGCACTTGGAGCGCGTTTAGTGGAACTTAAAACTAATGTGGATTCCACTAATAACGAATCTTATGAGTCTGAAAATGTAGATAATTCACAAGAATCTTTAGCATTATCTTCGTCAACAGATGCAACGAATATATCTCGAATAGAAGTTAGCGATGTGAACCATCGTGATGAGGCAGCTCGCGCATCAAGTTATTCTCCATTCTTGGCATCTTTGAATCCTGTGTATAGGATGCTTGGAGCTTTCCTACTTTCGGTTCCGCTTTTGTTTACTCTCGACTGGCTTTCTGCAACAATAGCTTTGGTTTTGGAGTTTGTGATTCTTTGGGTTGTTAAAATGAACCCTTGGCGAGTTATTAAACTTTCTTGGCCTGTATGGGTTGGTGCTCCTGGATCTGCATTAGCAGTGTGGTTGTATGGTAAATCAGGTGGAGCAACATGGTTTGATTGGGGAATTATTCATGTAAGTGATCATTCCACAACTCTTGCAATTGCAACATTCATCAGAATTTTAGCTATCGGTGTTCCAGCTATTGTTACTGTTATTGGCATTGATGCAACTGATTTAGCTGATGCCTTTAGTCAAGTTATGAAATTGCCAGATAGGTTTGTTTACGGTGGATTAGCTGGTATGCGATTGTTTAGCGTCCTTCAAGATGATTGGGCTGCTCTCAGCGCATCTAGGCGTTCTCGCGGACTTGGCGATGATAGTAAGATTAAGGCTTTTATGCCTCAAGCTTTTGCTCTTTTGGTGCTGTCTATTCGAAGATCTACAACTTTGGCTACGGCTATGGAAGCGCGTGGATTTGGCGGAGAAAACCCAAGATCTCATGCACGTATAAGCCATGTGAATAAACGCGATCATGTGTTTATGATTGGGTGCTTAATTATTCCTGCTATAGCTTTAATCGCTGCTGTATACTACGGTACTTTTGCTCTTCTTGGAGGAAATTAATACTAACACAAAATGTGGGCTTGATGAGATTCGAACTCACGACCTTCTGCTCCGGAGGCAGACGCTCTATCCACTGAGCTACAAGCCCGCAACTTGTGAAAGTATACACGTTGCTAGGGATTGAAAGTATACGCTATTAGCCAATTTTTGTGACTTTAATGCATACTTTAGCGAGTTATTACGCTTTTAAGGTCGCTTGCTACTTTTTTAGGATCTTCAGCGCACATGAGCGCAGATACAGTGCATACTCCGTCAATACTTAGGTATTTGATTGGGAAAACGGTGTTTTCGTGTATTCCACCAATCGCTAGAGTTTTTACACCCATGCTGTGTGCTACTTTTGCTACTTCATTTACGCCTTCAACTCCAAGAGGAGGAACATCATGCGCCTTAGTATTTGTGGCAAATGCAGCTCCGATTCCTATAACATCAGGAAGTGGAGTATCGTTCTCTTTGCACTCTTTATATGCTTTTTCCATTAGGTCTACTCTTGCGCAAGAAAGTCCAATCATCCATTCGGCTGGCATGGATTTACGTGCTGTAACGAAAGGCGTGTCTTTTTGACCAATATGCAGGTTGAATCCCAGTTTTGCTGCGGTGTCAACGTGATCGTCTATGAAAATCGGTATATCTCCATGTTTTGCTTTTATAAGTGTTTTGCGTAACTTTATGGCTTTTTCTGATATTTCAGTATCGTTGGAGTATTTATCTCGCAATTGAACTATTGTCACTCCGCCATCTATGGATTCTACTGCAACTTGTTCTTCGCTACGGTTTCCCATTCGTGGATCTGTGACTAGGTAAAGCGTCCAATCTGTTGGTTCTATGCTAAATTCAATGTTTGTTAGTTCAAACATGTTGTTTACACTTAATGTTTGCAATGCGTCGATCCACAGTGTTTTGAATGTTCCTGGTGCAGTTGTTTGTCTTGCTGCAAACGTTCCAGCTGCTGCAGCGTGCACATGTGCAGCCACTGTTGCTGCCACTGGGCGCTCTGGGTTTGCACCCACATATGCCGCCACTAATGATCCAAGAGCGCACCCAGTTCCTACAACTTTTGTCATAGCCTTGTGTCCGCCAGTTATTCGCACTAGGCATCCGTGACCGTATACCGCGTCTTTTTCTCCAGATATTGATATTACAGATCCGTATTCTTTTGCCAGTTTTTTGGCTGCTTCTAGCGCGGAGTTTACTGGATCTTGCGCATCTACGCCTTTCATCTGACTGTTTTGCCCAACTAAAGCTAATATTTCGCTTGCGTTCGCTCGTATTACTGTTGGGTTTCGTTTTACTATTTCTCTTACAAATTTTGTTCTAGTGGTTAATTCGTCTACTCCAACTCCAACTGGATCTAGTACCCAAGGAGTTTGTGTTTCTTCGCAAGTTTCTATTGCTTTGCGTATGGCTTTGCCTTTTATCTCTTCGAATGTTCCAACATTTACTAGAACGCCTGACGCTATTTTTGCAATGCCTGCTGCTTCATCTGGGTCGCATACCATTATTGGCGTAGCTCCTGCGGAAAGTAGTACATTTGCTGTTATTTCTTGAACAATATTGTTTGTTATGCAATGAGTTAGTGGCTTCTTTGCTCTCACTCTTTCTATGCATGATCTAACGTCATTTAGAAACATTCGTCTTCTTGCGCGAACGCTAAAACTTGTATCTATATTTGTATCTATATTTGCATTTAATTCGTTTAATTCTTCCATGATTTTCCCTTCGCTAGCACTACCTAGATCAGGTTTAACGGGTGTAATCTCAGCGTTTTTACGCACCCCGAACCGACTTTGACTATATCGTTTGTGTATGACGTTTGGCTATGTAATATTTTATTTCGCGCGTTTTGCGTTGTTTCGCTTGAAATTTCGGGGATGATTGAAGATTATTGTTTTGGATTTTATAAAATTTTTCCATTAATTTTTTATTTTTGTTTGCATTTGTACTTTTATAGTGTTAGCATCAAACACAACACAAACGGATATCGTAAATTTTACGATTTACGATTTTGGATTTGTGATTGACCACATTAAGCGTTTAGCTTTGCAGCTAAGTATTAAGGAGGCGGCTATCATGCGTAACATGAATGCTCAAGCTCGCGGTACTTTTGATGCTGCTCGTATGTGGTGGTGGCAGACTTCTCTTTGGCGTAGTTTACTCTAAAGCTTTAGAAGCTGCTTGTTTAGGCTTGTAAAAGACCTCTAGGGTAAACCTGGAGGTCTTTTTTATATCTCCAGAAAGCCAAATCTATTTGGATTAATTTTACGTCTAAAACAAATCTATAAACATAAAAAACAATTAAAAAATTGTTTAAAACAATCAACATAAAAATCTACATAAAAGGAGAAAATCATGGCTCAGGAAATTAATGAAACTAAGCAGGAAACCTCATTTACTTCTGCTGAATCTAGTGTTAATCAGGCTGCGGATTTACTTAAAGGTGTAAATGTTAAAAAGCATGCTTTAGATATTACGTCTTTGGTGTTGGTGGCTGTTCTTTTTGCAGCAGGATGTATTCTTGACTTTACAGTTGCAAAAGCGCTTTCGATTGGGAATATTCAGCCAGAGTTTGTAATTGCATCGTTTTGCCTTGCGATTTTGTTGGTTCGTCCAAATGTTATTCAGGGTGCGATTATTGGTGCTTTGGCTGCGACTTTAATTCAATTTAACACTTCAATTCCTGGTCTTGAATACGCTTGCGATATTCCAGCAGCAATTATTATGACTTTGATGTTGATGGGTTATTTAAAGGCTTTTCCTAAGGATGCTGCTAGAAAGTTCAGTATTTTCCCATTAATTTCTTCCTTTATTGCAACTGTTATTTCTGGAATGATTTTTGCAACAATCGCATCTTTCTTTATTCTTCACTCTCCAAACACTGTTCTTGTTATGCTTCCAATCATTTTGGGTACTGCTGTGTTTAATGCTGTTGTTGTTGAAGTTCTTTACACTCCAATTCGACTCGTTCTACACAAGTAAATCAGAATTGAAAAATAATTAAACAAATTAATTTAAATCAATATAAATAAATATCAAAACATATATAAATAACAAAAGTCGATAATTAAAACTTGATTATCGCAACTTAAAGGAGAAGATTATGAATCAGGAAATTAACGAACATGAAGGTAATATGCTTAATGCTGTAAGTATTAAAAAGCACGCTTTAGATATTACGTCTTTAGTGTTGGTGGCTGTTCTTTTTGCAGCAGGATGCATTCTTGACTTTACAGTTGCAAAAGCGCTTTCAATTGGAAATATTAAACCAAACTTCTTAATCGCATCATTCTGCCTTGCGATTTTGTTGGTTCGTCCAAATGTTATTCAGGGTGCGATTATTGGTGCTTTGGCTGCAACTTTAATGCAATTTAACGCATCTATTCCTGGTCTTAATTATGTTTGCGATATTCCAGCAGCAATTGTTATGACTTTGATGATTATGGCTTATGTCCGCGTTTTCCCTAAGGATGCTGCTAGAAAGTTCAGTATTTTCCCACTTATAGCAACTTTTATAACCACAGTTGTTTCTGGTTTAATATTTGCATCTACTGCATCTTTCTTTGTTCTTCATTCTCCTAAGACGATTCTTGTTATGCTTCCAATCATTTTGGGAACTGCTGTGTTTAATGCTGTTGTTGTTGAAGTTCTTTACACTCCAATTCGACTCGTTCTACACAAGTAAGTATTTGAATTTATTTTAGATGATATTCAGTAAGTCATATAATCGTCAGAGAGTAATCAATAAGTAATGTTCATAGTATTGTTGGGTTTTTAAGAGTTAGGAATTGTTGTGTCTTTGCTTGAGCTTAGGGAAGTATCTTTTAAATATTTGAATCATAATAAGGATGATTCTTTAGACTCTGCAAAGGCACAAGATTCCACTTTTGCCTTGAACAATATAAGCCTTAGTATTGAAGCTGGCGAATTTGTTGGAATTATTGGACCATCTGGATCTGGTAAAACAACTCTTGCCTCTATTTTCTCTGGTGCTATTCCTCATCATTATTCTGGAGAACTTTCTGGAATCGTTAAGATTGCAGGTCAAGAAACTAAAAATCTTGCTTTAACTAATATAGCCTGCTTAATTGGATCAGTTATCCAAGATATTGATGCGCAAATGGTGGCTGCAAACGTAGAAGATGAGATTCTTTTTGGTCTAGAAAACTTTGGTGTTGCACACAATGAAATACCGAATCGAATCGATGAAGCTTTACAAATTGTTGGCATTAGTGATTTGCGCAACCGCGATTTAGACACTCTTTCTGGAGGTCAAAAGCAGAAAGTTGCGATTGCTGCTATTCTTGCGCTAAAACCTAAAGTTATGGTGTTAGATGAGCCTACGTGCGCTTTAGACCCTGTTTCTTCTAAAATGATTTTTTCGATTCTTAAAGATTTGAATAAGAATTTTGGAATAACGGTTGTTGTAATTGAGCAGAAAGTGGCGCTTTTAAGCGAGTATTGCAAGCGTTTGGTTGTGCTTTCTAATGGCACTTTATCACTGGATTTGCCTGTTGGACAAGCGCTAAAAAATATGGATTTGCTTTATTCTATTGGAATAAATTATCCGCGCACTACGCATTTAGTTAATGATTTACAGCGTGAGAGTGTTTGCTCTAAAAGCGATTTGCCTGTGTCTGTAGAAGATACAGTAAATACTATTGTTAATACGATTAATAGTGGAAATTCTTTAGTTTCACATGATGATTCACATAGTGAATGCGATGAAGATAAATGTGCGGCTGCTTTCGACTTTTCCAATGCATCGCAAAACTTAGCACAAAATTCTTCACCATGTCTTTCTTTGCAAAATGTTAGTTTTTCATATCCGAGTGGTGTTAGTGCTTTAGAAAACGTGTCTTTTGACGCTTATCCTGGGGAGCTTGTAACTCTTGTTGGAAGAAATGGTGCTGGAAAAACAACTGTTACTAAGATAATAAACGGTTTGCTTAAGCCAAGTAGTGGAAGTATTTTTATTGATGGCAAAAATACTAGCAACATGAAAATAAGCCAAATTGCTCACTATGTTTCGACTCTTTTCCAGAATCCAGATCGTCAGCTTTGTAAAGATACTATTTTAGAAGAAGTAGCGTTTAGTTGTATTCTTTTAGGTGAGTCTGTTAAAGAAGCTAATGATCATGCTATGCAAGTGATTGAAAAGCTTAATTTAGATCCTAATTCTAGCCCTTTTATGCTTTCTAGAGGTCAGCGTCAGATGGTTGCTTTGGCTGCAACTGTTGTAACTAAACCTAAGATTCTTGTGTTAGATGAGCCTACTTGCGGACTGGATTACATGGAATGCTTGAGAATTATGCAAGTTGTAGAAGACCTTAGAGACCATGGTTGTTGCGTAATAATGGTTTGTCACGATATGGAAGTGGTTCTTGATTTTGCAACGCGTTTAATCGTAGTAAATGATGGACATATTCTTGAAGGCGGAAGCATAAGCCATGTGTTTGAGAATAAGAGTATTTGCGATGAAGCTGCTTTATGTGCTCCTCTTTTGTGCGCTGTATCTCAGGGCTTAGTTAAAAATGGTTTTGCTAAGTGTAAAGGATTGTATAAGAGAGATATGTTGGTTAATGCTCTTAAAAAGAGTTGCAATTTGTAAAACAAATGGGTGATTTTTATGCAAACTAAGATTCTTACTTATAATGCTGGTTCAACTTTTTTGCACAAGGCAAATCCTATTGCAAAACTTATATTAGCTATAAGCGTTGTTGTGTCTGCTTTTATAGCTCAACAATTTAGCGTTCTTGTAACTATTGCAATATTGATTCTTGTTGCTATGGCTATGGCTGGGATTCTTAAAACTCTGTTTCCTCTTGTGCGCGCAATGCTTATTCTCGGCGTTGTAATGTTCTTTTTGCAAACGATTATTGCTCAGGGTGGAAATTATATGTTCTTGTGGTTTACATCAAGAGGAATTTCTGTTGCTGCAAGAGCATCTTTTAGACTATTCTGTTTTGCTTTGCCTCTTGTTAGCGTTCTTAGCATTACAAAATTGAACGATTTAGCTAATGCTGTTGTTCAATATCTACATGTTCCTTACTGTTATGTTTTTACTATTACTACAGCTGTGCGTTTTGTTCCTATTTTTGCGTACGAAATGTCTCAGATTACGGAAGCTCAAATGGCAAGAGGAGTTGAGTTCGATACTAAGAATCCTTTTAAAAAGATTAAGCTGATGATGCCTTTGATTGTGCCTCTTTTGGTTTTGTCTGTTCGTAAAGCCGATAGTTGTGCTTTGGCTGCGGAAGAACGTGGATTCTATTTGCGCACTCGTAAGTCATCTTATAAAAAGTACACTTTTGGATGGCGTGGGCTTGTTCTTATTGTAATATCTGCGATTATGATTGCTTTGCCTATAGTTGTGTCTATATTAGCTCCACAAATTATTTAAAATAGTTTAAACTAATCTAGAATAAGTTAAAAAATTCTAGAATCTAGGCGATTTTTGATGAATAATTTAAAGGTTTGGCTTAAAGGTGCAAGACTTTATACTCTTCCAATCGGAATAGTGCCAGTTATTATGGCGATTTCGATTTTTGCAAGATATTTATTCAGTGGTCAAATACTTGTAAAACCTTATAATATTGAAAATTTTGTTATTCAATCACTATTGTGTATAGGTGTTGCTGCTTTTATGCAGATTTCAGTGAACTATGCGAATGATTATTGTGATGGTTTGCGCGGATTAGATGATCAAAGATCTAATAGAGATTTAGGCGATAAAACATTGTGTGATGTGTCTTGGAGACTTGCAGACGCTGGTATTAAACCAAAATCAGTTTTGTATGCTGTTTGCATATCTGCCTTAGTATCATGTGTTTTTGGGTTAATCATTACTGTTAGAAGTGGAATTTGGATATTTATTCTTCTTGGACTAGTTTGTCTTATGGGAGCGTGGTTTTATGCGGGAGGATCGCATCCTTACGGTTACCGTGGTTGGGGAGAATTTAGTGCGTTTTTGTTCTTTGGACCTGTTGCTTTTCTAGGAACATTGTGTGCTCTTAGTTTTGGAAGTGGTTTTCCTAAAGAATCAATAACAACGGCAAGCGTTCCACAAATTGTGTTTTGTGTGTTATTGTCCATCATTCCAGGCGGGTTCTCTGCTTGTCTTATGATGATTAACAATTTAAGGGATATAGAAAGTGATACAAAACACGCAAAATTTACAGCAATGTCAATTGTTGGGGAGAATATAGGGCGAATTATATTCGTTTCTGTTGTAATTATGTTTACACTTCTGCAGTGTGTTTATGTTTTTCTTAATATATTTTTTGCTAAGTTTATGACAATAATTTGGAATGTAGCCAGATTGAATAAAAATGCTTTCAGAATAAATTGCTTCTTGTTTAATCAGGGTGTGTTTATTGTTTGCTGCATTTTGTTATTATTGCTTACCTACATGTTTATTAAAAAAGCGTATTCGCTAGCATATGCGGTTATATGTGGGAATTATGCTAATGCTTTTCCAATATGCGTATCTTTAGCAATGCTTGGTTCTTTGACTTTTGTATTGTCAATATTTGCATGCTAGCTTTACCGCATTAAAAAGCGGTTTATAATGTATTTTATACATGCGTACTAGTAAAATCATATGGCAACGCGCACGGTGTGCTTTTAGTGTTTGTGCAATGAATATGCATGATGCTGGTTCACGCAATGACCGCAAAGCTGGCGTGTATTAGAGTGTGCAAAATGTGTGTTGGTGGAATACATAGCGCTGTTGCCTTGTGTTTTAGGGTAAGGAAATGAGGTTGTAAAATGTCTGCTGTGACCAGCGATGAAGAGATGGGGAAGTCGCCAGTTGTGCTTACCGATGATGAGTTGCGAGATGCGGCTGAGTTGTCTACTCCTAAAAAAGACGATGATAACAGTGAAAGCAAAAAAGAAAATGCTGAAAAAACTGTTGTAGTTGCAGAAGACGAGGCGGTGAACCGTATGGATCTTGTAGCAATGTTGGAAGATAATGGCTACAAGGTTGTAGGACAAGCAGCTAATGGAGAAGAAGCGGTTAATCTTACTCGTCAATTCCATCCAGATGTTGTTTGCATGGACGTTAAGATGCCAGTAGTAGATGGTATTCAAGCGGCTGCCACTATTTGTGACGAGAATATTGCTCCAGTTGTTATGCTCACTGCTTTTTCTCAATCTGATTTAGTTAAGAGAGCTACTGGCGCTGGTGCTATGGCTTATGTTACAAAGCCGTATGAGGAGTCAAAACTTTTACCTGCTTTAGAAGTAGCTATGGGTAGGTTTAGTGAAATTAACGATTTATTAGATAGTGTTGAGCGTACTGAAAATAAGCTACAGGATGCGCAAGATCAGCTTCGTAAAGCAGAAGAGAAGCTTAAGAAGGCTGAAGATACTCTTGAAGAGCGTAAGCTTGTAGACAGGGCAAAAGGTTTGCTTATGGACAAGGCTGGATTCTCGGAACAGGGTGCTTTCCGCTGGATTCAAAAAACTTCTATGGATCAGCGTATTCCAAAGAAGCGTCTTGCTTTGGCTATTATTGCTAAGTATGGTGAAGAAAAACCATCTGCAGAAGCGTAAACAGTATTTCAAAGCAGTATTTAAAAACAATATTTTGTAGTTGTTACAATTAATGGTTGTGACAGCTATGGTAAATAATTTCATAAAAAATTTATTTTACGAGAACGCAGGTGGGTAGTTAAGTGAATGCCAGCATCGTTGCAAACGAGGATTCTTTGAATAATGAGGATGAAAATGGAACGTTGTTGGTGGTAGATGGCCACTCACTTGCGTTTCGTGCTTTTTACGCAATATCTGCGGATAATTTTTCAACAAAATCTGGTTTTGCAACCAATGCAATATGGGGTTTTTCAACAATGCTTTCTCAGGTTATTGAAAAAGAAAAACCAGATAAGCTTGCTGTTGCTTTTGATGTTAAAGGCGGAACTTTTAGGAATAAACTTTTGCCGCAATATAAAGGAACTCGAGAAGCTGCACCAGAAGAGCTTCTAGCTCAACTTCCTGTTATACAAGAATTGCTCAATGCATTAGGTGTTAAATATATTACAAAACAGGGTTATGAAGGCGACGATATTATTGCAACCTTAGCCACAATGGGCGCTAAAGCTAAATATAAGACTCTTGTTCTTTCTGGAGATCGTGATGCGTTCCAACTTATTGATGAATATATAAATGTTTTGTATCCAGGCAGGCATTTTAAAGATTTAAAACAAATGGATACTGATGCGATTATTGAAAAATATAATGTTACGCCTAAGCAATATTCAGATTTAGCAGCGCTTAGAGGAGAAACTTCTGATAATATTCCAGGTGTTCCTGGCGTAGGCGATGGTTATGCAGCAAAGTGGATTAATCAATTCGGTGGATTAGAAGGCATTATAGAACACGCGGATCAGGTGACTGGCAAAAAAGGTGAGTCTTTGCGAGAAAGCATAGATCAGATTCGTCTAAATAAGAAAGTAAATACTCTTGTTAAAGATTTAGATCTTGGTGTTGGTATTAATGATCTTGAATTTGGAAATGTTGATGCCGCGTCAGTTGGCGAATTGTTTGAAAGACTCGAATTTGGTACTCGCAGTAGAAGGAAGATTTTAAAAGAATTTACGCGTGGAAGCAAAGAGCTTTTAGAAGAGAACATTAAGATGATGATTTCTGCTGGAAGCACTCATGCTGGCAGTGATGTTAGTTCTACAGAGTCTGATAATTCAGATGATTTAGAGGATTTCAAAACTATAGTAGATAAAATAAATATTCATAAAATTTATTCAGAATCTGATTTAGATAATTGGATTAATCTCGTTTCACCATGTATTGAGAAAAGTGAGTCAAATGGATCGTCAGAATTAGTTAAAGAGAATACGGAATATAAATCTAAAGCAACCGTAGATTTGTTTGAATTACTTGAGTCTCAAGAAAAACCTTCTTTAAATCTTATAAGAAATGATTTAGAGTGTGCAAAAACTATTAAAGATCACAAAGAACTAATTATATATGCATTGCAAAAACCAAATAATAGCAGTCAGTTTGGTATTTATGCAGATGTGCTAGTAATGCTATCGCAAAATAATGCTGCAATTGTATATTCTGATGTTCTTAATGGAGATTCTAGCGAAGATTGTAATGAAATCTGCCACAAGCTAAAAGATTTCATAAAAATGTATGAATCTTCAATTGTTTTGCATGACTACAAAAAACATATCGCTCTTCTTAAATCGCTGAAAATTGTAGATAATAATTACTCTTTTAATCCATTACTTGACACTCGTTTAGCATCTTATTTGATAGAACCAGATTTTCGCAATGAAAATATTGAAGATATGGCGGAACATGTTCTAAATATTCATGTAGAAAATGAAAAATCTAATGAAGAGCCTGCACAAGGAGAGCTTGATTTTGTTTTAGAAGATAGTGATAATCCTGAAGAGTTAAATCAAGAAGAGGATAAGCGTAAAAAGCAAGAAAAGCGTATTTTGGAAACTGCTATAACAATAAGATTGTTGGCAAAGCAATATGCTATAAAACTAGATGAACGTAAACAAACAGGATTAATGGTCGATGTCGAAATGCCTGTTTCTAGGGTCTTAAGAGGCATGGAAGATGCAGGTGCTGCCGTAGATATGAGCAGGCTCGTATCTATGAGAGATAATTTTGCGGCAGAAGCTCAATTTGCCCAAAAAATGGCTTTGGATGTAGCAAACAAGCCGATAAATTTGCAAAGTCCTAAGCAGCTTCAACAATTGCTATTTGAGGATATGGGTTTAAAGCCTACAAGAAGAACGAAAAGTGGATCTTATACTACTAATGCAGAAGCATTGCAAGAATTATATGCAAAAATTGATCCAGATGAAAAAGCTAGTCAATTCTTAGGGGCTTTGCTAAAACATCGTGAGACAAACAAGTTAAAGCAGATTGTACAGAGTCTTATTGATTCTGCAAGATATGAAGATGGCAGGATTCATACCACTTTTGAACAAACTATTGCAGCTACTGGGCGTTTAAGTTCTTCGGACCCAAATTTGCAAAATATACCGAATAGGAATGTGGTCGGTAGGGAAATTAGAGCTGCTTTTATTCCAGGAAATCAATACGATCAGCTTATGAGTTGTGATTATTCTCAAGTAGAGCTTAGAATTATGGCTCATGCTTCTGCAGATGAAACACTTATTAAAGCTTTTAAGTCTGGTGTTGATTTTCATAAGTTTGTAGCAAGCTTGGTTTATAAGATTCCAGTTGAACAAGTTAGCCCAGATCAGAGATCGCATGTTAAAGCAATGAGTTACGGATTGGCATATGGGCTTAGTACTTATGGTTTAGCAAAACAGCTTTCTATTAGTCCTGCTGCTGCAGAAGTTCTTAAAGAAAAGTATTTCGATACCTTTGGTGGCGTGCATGACTATTTGGAGTCTTTAGTAGATAAAGCTAGAAAGCTTGGATATACTCAAACGATGTTTGGTCGTAGAAGGTATTTTCCTAAGCTAAATTCCACGAATAGAGCATCTCGTGAATCTGCAGAGCGAGCAGCTTTAAATGCTCCTATTCAAGGAAGTGCTGCAGATATTATGAAGCTTGCAATGATTCAAGTAGATAAGGATTTGCGAGAAGCTAAAGTAAAAAGTCGTGTGATTTTGCAAATTCACGATGAACTTGTTCTCGAAATAGCACATGGCGAAGCAGATATTGTAGAAAATATTGTTAAAAACGCTATGGAACATACTGTTGAGCTAGACGTTCCGCTTAACGTGTCTACTGGATTGGGAGCTGACTGGCAGCTTGCTGCTCACTGATTTTATTTGTGAGAATTATTGTAAAGTCCGCTGTAGGTTTATTGTAGGTTTATTATAAAGGTGTAGAATATGACAACTTTAGTTGATGTTGTTAATGTTTTAGAAGACTTGTATCCTCTAAATCTTGCTGAATCTTGGGATAATCCTGGACTAATTGTTGGAAATCCTACGGATAAGGTGAATAAGATAGTTTGTTTATCTGATCCAACTTTAGAAGCTGTTGAAGAATCATGCAAAATGGGTGCTAATTTGATTGTTTCTCATCATCCTTTATTCTTTAGGTCAGTTCATGAAGTTTCTGGTTTTTCTGTTCGCGGAAAAATAGTTCAGACACTTATTGAAAATCATTGTGGCTTGTGGGTCGGTCACACTAATGCGGACGCGGCTTTTAGGGGAGTGGCGGATGCTGCAGCTAATGCTTTTGGTCTTAAAGATTTGCATCCTCTTGTTCCAGCAAGTAATAATGACCTTTCTCTTGGTCTTGGCAGAGTTGGAGTGCTTGAACAAAAAATCACGCTTAAAGAGTTTGCTATGCGCGTTTTTAACGCTTTGCCTACTACTAATCTAGGCATTCAAGTGTGTGGAGATATTAATGCAATGGTTAGTAAAATAGCTGTTCTTCCAGGTTCAGGTGATTCTTTATTTGATGAAGTTCGCGCTTGCGGAGCAGATGTGTATGTAACAAGTGATTTAAGGCATCATCCTGCAACGGACGCGTACGAGCAGGCTGTGTATGAAGCAAAATTAGAAAATTCTAATATTATTAAGCCCATGCTTATAAACACTCCTCATAGTGCCATTGAGTCGTTGTGGTTTAAGTATGCTGTGCAAGATGTTCATGATTCTATATACAAGAATTTTGGTGAATCGTTGGATGTTTCTTGGATTGGTAGAGCTTTTGACCCTTGGAATTATGTGATTAATTAGAGTGATTGATCAGCGCGATTAGCGGATATTATGAATATGAAAAACAGAAAAGTCTTGCCGATTTCTCAGCAAGACTTCATTCCGTGTCCGGAGCGGGACTTGAACCCGACAAGATGTGAATTTTTAGCTAGCATTAGTTACGTGAGCCCAATGATTGCAAGGCTTAACAGAGTCAAAAGCTATCAAACAGAATCAAAAGAATTAAAACAAAATGCACATTTATTGCACATTTAAGCCTTCTATTACGTCGTTGATGCGTATTGCTACATTATCTAAATCAGTATCGAATAAATCAGCATAAGTGTCTAACGTCATGGCGGCGCTCTTATGTCCTAGCATTTTTTGAACAACCTTCACATTGGCACCAGAACTAACAGCAATACTCGCGGCAGTATGGCGCAAATCGTGAATAGTTAGTGACGGAACACAGGAAGCGGCAATAGCGCGAGAATACCACCCGTTATCTATCCTACTTTGTTTATGTAAGTGTTCGCCTTCCCATTCTTCAAAAACTAGCCTATTTGACGGCTTGCCTTGAATTTCTTTTTTAAGCTCACCCATAACATAAAGAGGAACAGGCACCGACCTATTTTCCCACGTTTTAGGAGCACCCTCGGCGTGAGTTTTTCCGAATCTAACATAATTACGGTGTACTTTAATGCGGTTATTTATTACGTCTACATCCTCAACTCTTAACGCGCACGCCTCACCCCAACGAAGCCCGCAAAAACCAAACACAAGAATAAGCGTTTTATATCTACCGCTCGCATTCGCTAACGCTATTACTTGTTTAGGCGTTAAATAAGTACGTTGTTTACGTCTCTTTTTAGGCAATTGAATATTAGAACACGGGTTAGCTTTTATTAAATTATCCATAATTGCCATTTCGCAAATACCCTTAAGGCAACCATAAGCGCGCAAAACAACCGTTGCGCTACGCTCTTGGCTCAACTCGCTAACCCATGATTGCACGGCACTTGCTTTTATAGCACCCACTTGGTAAGAACCCCATTTAGGTATTACGTGGATTCTCAACGCGGTTTCTAAATCGTAATAATATTTAGGCTTAATAATGCCCTTTTTATTTTCTAACCATTGATTAGATAACGTGTTAATAGTTTTTTTACCTAAATCAGCGTTAACATATGAGCCATTAGTAATATCTACTAGCGTCGTGGCTTTCCAACGCTCAGCATCACCCTTTAATCTAAACCCGCACTTTGATTTACGTTTATTGTCGGGCGTTGTATACCACACACGATAACGATAAGAACCGTTTTTAAGATTGTAACGCTGAATATAAGCCACTCTAACCCCTTAATCTTTCTTATCGGTTTGCGCTGATTTTCGTTGTTCTACTACTTCGCGCGCTATTCGCGCAACCTTGCGTGACGAGTACGAAACATATCTACTTTTTTGCAGTCCTTGCTCTTCGATTAAGCTTACTTTTCGCCATTCAAGCGGCGCGAACGCTTTTAATAAGCCCGTCTTTCTAGGCTCAATTATAGGCTTTGCCTTATATGAAAATGCGAAAATTTTACGTTCTTGTTCAGGCGTATATGGAATTACTTTGTTTTTATATTCTATATCGCCTTCAATTTTATCATCATGTGTAATAAACCCACCGTATTCATCACCCATAATTGCGTCAATATCTAAAGGCTCATCACCTCGACCCCAAAGCCATAGAATATTTGAACCATATTCATGAGCAGTACCAGTTATTTTTACAGCCGCGGCGGCTGAACCAGATTCAGGCAACAAAAGCGTAAGAGGCGAAACATTAAAGACGATTGCAAAAGCCATTAAATCGTCTACGTCTACTTTTCGTTCACCCGACTCAATGCGACCTAATATTAAAGGTTGAATAACGCGTCCCGCTTGCCTAAGATGCGCAGACAATTCAACCAAAGACATATCACCACGAAGCCGTTTAATGTTACGGGCAACCATTAAGCCAGTAGAGTCAATAGAGTTTACTTTTCTTTTTTCTGTATTTGACATGCTATATATAATACACTAATCATATTATTTTGCATACTAAAAATATCGCTAATTGTCTACAGATAGCATTTGAACACGCATAACTTGCACAAAACAAAAGTTTGCTCTATTATGATAAACGTTTAATTTATTAAACGATACAAATAGTATCGAGATGCAAACAAAACAGATAAGGAGAATAAATAATGAAATTCTTAAATGCAAAAGAAGCGGCGCAATATTTACACATTAGTTATGCAACCTTTTTAAGAATTCGCAGATTACCAGATGCACCTAAATATTTTAAGCCAGCAGGAAGAAAAGTTTTATATACAGCAGAAGATTTAGACAACTGGATAATGAAAAAAGCAGTGGAGATGGAAACAGGAACGGAAAAAGTGGAACAATGAGCAATACAGCATATAAAAAGCCTAAAAACGACGCGGAAACGGCAGAAGATATTAACTATGCGATTCCATGCGTAGCAGATTTTATATTATCTTCAGCTTTTAATATTGATTCACGCTACGACCATTCAGGCTTGAGCTTTTCCGCACCAGCGCGCAAAATGTCGCAAAAATTAGCAGTTATCGCATGGCTAGACCACGCACACATTAAACATGAAGCTATTGAATTTGCAGGCACTAACGACCTACCAGCCTTTTTTATGGCTTGTACAATGCAAATGCTTACAAATTCCAAGCTGATAGTTGGCTATACGGATAATGCTCAATCAAAAAGCGTTGCCGCTCCGTTACCTCAAAACGATTTGCAACGTTTTCAGTACAAAGCGGCAACACCTCCGTTTTTTGAGCCAATGCGTGATTATGCAAGCTATTACAAGCTACTAGAAGATAGTGTAGCGGCAAACCATAGCATCGTAAAAACTATGGAACAAGTAGAAAACCCCGCAGACGCACTATATAGCCGAGTATTCAACCAGTCCCCTATATTCACTTATAACAAGCAGTACTAATTATGTCATACAATAACGACCCCTTTACAAAATTACAGGCGGCGCAACCAGTACAAAGCAAGAGTGGTAAATATTTACAATTAACGCCAGCTTGTGACGTAAAAATTGTTGCCCCTAAGTATTTAGATACCCCAATATTGCCGCTTGATATGCTAACGCTTATTAGCGGGCGTGCAGGAACAGGCAAAAGCACGTTTGCTTTACATAAGCTCGCACAAGCCACTACAGGCACGCTCAACGGCGATTATAAGGGCAAACCTATTAACGTGGCTATTTTCGCTAGAGAAGATACGCTAGGTATGCAATGCGCGCGCTTAAAAGCGGCGGGCGCTGATATGAGCCGTGTTTTTTTCGATGAGCCTTACTTTTTAACCAAAAATTATGAAGGCATAGAAGAACATGTAGACACTGTTACTTCAATAACCGAAGATTTAGAAGCATTAGAAACAGTATTAGCAAGCCATGATATAAAACTTGCTCTTATAGACCCGCTCAATTCCTACATGGACGGTGACACTAACCGTAAAGATGATGTGCGTAAAGCGTTAGACCCACTAGCACGAATGGCGCAACGGCTTAACACTAGCATTATAGGCATTTTGCACCTTAACAAGGGCGGCGGTTACGCGTCGGATAAAATCAGCGGTTCGCACGCTTTCCGTGACGTTGCCCGTTCTGTTCTGCTCGTTGCAAAAGACGATGAAACGGGTAAATGTTTTATAACGCTTGATAAGTGCCAATATTCACCCGAACAAGGCGCATCATGGACTTTTCAGCTTGAAAGCGTGAATATACCAACCGACGATAACTCTACTATGAGCGTTGCGAGAATTAGTAACCTTGAAACTTCAAAAACTAGCGCGGGCGAAATTATTAACGCTAATCAAATGCGAGATATTGACGCGGCGGCTAGCGCACGCCTAGACGAGTCCACAAGCGACGTTTTAGCGTTCATTATTAGCCTATTAGAAGATAACGGCGGAAAGCTAGAAACACAAGAAATTAAAAAAGAAGCTATCGCGGCAGGTTACACATGGTCACAATGCACGAACGCACGCGCTAGGCATAAAGAAAAAATAAAATCAACACAAGTAAAGCAATATGTGTACATGTGGGAACTTGTAAAAGACCCGACGGCTGAACAAAACACGTTTATCACGCTTATCAACGATGAGAAACGTGAGCCCAATGATTCCAACACGTTTCTCACACTTCCCACGTTTCGCACAGAGAACGCGAAGCGTGACGCTTGTACACCAGTGAGAAACGTGAGAAACGTGAGAAACGTCAATGATTCCAACGCTTCACGCTTATCACCAGTGAGAAGCGTGAGAAGCGTGAACACGTCGGAGCCTAACAGCGAATTGCCACAGTATCCCAATAAAAACGATTTTCAAAACTATTCAACAGAACAGCTTGAATATCTTATAAGCAATAAATCAGGATTGTGGAACTTATACGCATCAGAAGAAATTAACAAACGTAAAAACAGTGAACAAGCAAAGGGCGCGCAACAATGAACAGCACAAGCACTATTAACGAAACAGCCACATGCACGCAACGTTTTAACAATCAAGAGCCTACAATGTGGCATTACGTCTATCAAGGCGATAACAAGCCTATTTGCGGCGAGAAAATATATAAAGGCGCGCATATTGATAGCCCCGATTCCATAGGGCGAAACGATTTTATTTGCCCTATGTGCCAGTTAGAGCGTGAAAATATTGAGCATACAGGGCGAATATATGGTTTATCGCTTGAAGCGTCCGCAATGATTGAATTCTTCAGCTCGCTATCAAATATATGTAATAAAAACATTTTTAATCTTTACGAATGGCAACAGATAAGAGCAGGAAACCAAAGCATAACAAATTTTTGCAATATATCAGAGTATCTGAATATTAAACCTAGTGATTGCGTGAGCATTTACGAAAAATTTAGAAACTCTTATATAGCAAAATATTCAAACAACCAAAACTAACATATTAGAAAGGTGAAGCAATGGAAACAAACAATATTAGTGAAGAACAGCCAACAGTTGAAACGCAACCGTCGATTAACGCACAAGACGCTACAGACGAAAGCGCAACAGCTGAAAACGCTAAACCATTAGACTATAAAAACGAGATAGAAAAATGGAAAAGCCATTCTCGCAAATGGGAAGCCAGAGCGAAAGAATTACAACAGCATATAGATAATATGCCAGATAGTATTGCTAAGCTCAGTGCAGAAAACAAGCGTTACAGGATTAAAGCACGCGAAGCTGACGCGAAATATGAAGAAGCACAACAAAAATACGCGGAAGATATGCAAACCGTAACCATTGACCGCGACCATTTGAAAGCTCAAGTTAAGCAATTAAATTATCGCATTATTGCGGATTCTATCAAATTGGCAAACAATCAAAACATTGAACGACTTAACGAAAACGAAACACTTTTAGCTAATGGTAGAAGAAGCAGTAAGAATATAGACCCTACAGCGTTAGCAGATTTTCTTAATAATTCTAAAAATTTGCAAGAATTCTTGCAAGAGTCTAGTTATTATAAAAAGTTAGCGAGTGATAAGAATTTGAAAGAGCTTAATTTTAATAATTTAATAAACGCGGATTTTGACCGTTTACGTAGCGAATTAGCGTCATATATTTATAAGAAATTCCCTTATATGATGTTTATGCCACAAAAACCAGAGTCGGACGCTTTTAGCATGGGTGATGAATATGAATTATTGCAAAATGTGAAGAATGCTAAAAAGGGAACTATTAGCAGTGCTCTAGCCTATTTGCGGCATTAAAATTATTGATGTAAAATAATAGTAGTTTGCATAGTCTTGCTAACTGTCTTTACGTCCGCGACGTGCTGAATTTTTCTCCAACTTTTTGCACGTTGCGGACTTTTTTATATTTTTTCAAATTAATCTACAATGTGCAAAATCAAACTAACACTAAAGTAAGGAAAAACAATAATGACAACAACAACTTTAATTAACAATGAAGCGGCATTCCCTAACGCTACTACTTGTTTAGCAACCGAAGCTATCCCAGATGCGCTTGTTTTAACACAAACCAACATAATGGCTCAAATTGAAGGCGACCAGCCAACCGCGCGCATTGCATACGTGTCTGTAGACCCTAGTGCTGATATTGCAGAGGAAGGCGCGGAAATTAACGCAAAAGACCCTACTATTAGCGAATTGGTGGTGGGTACTCAAAAGGTTGCCGTGTTATCTATTCTGAGCAATGAAGCATACAATAACATGAATATGCCGAACATGATTGGTAATAGCCTAGCTCGTGCAATCGTAGCTAAAGCGGATAAACTGTTCTTATCAGCCCCCGCAGTAGAACAGGGAACTAATAATAAGGTTGTAGGATTAGCGAACTATAAAGGCATTATCGACGGCGGAAAGTTAGACGGCACGTTAGACGCTATCATTGACGCAATGGCTACCATCAGCGCAAATGAAGGCACGCCAACAACAATTATCGCAGGATATGACGCATGGGCGGCAATGCTTAAGTTTAAGGGCGGAGATAAACGCGCTTTAATTAGCCCAGACGTAGCGAACAGCACAACCCCGCAACTGTTTGGCTTGCCAGTTATTCTGAGCCCGCACATGCCCGCTAACACCGTGCTTATCGTAGATAATAACGAACTTGTGTCGAGTGTATCCCAAGTTAAGACCGCAACAACAAGCGACCGATACTTTGAAAAAGACTCAGTCGGAGTTCGTGGCACGTTCCGATTCGGATTTGGTGTCTTACACCCTAATCGCGTAGCTAAAGTAACTACAGCATGAGCATAATCACACTATAAAAGCAGATAAAATAACAATAATTTTCAGCAGGTGGGGGGAGTACCCCCCCCTACTTGCTGATGCATACCAAGCCGCACAAAGGGCTAATATCCCCCCGCCTTTTTCCCTTTTCGTTACACCCATTACGTTACAATCGTTACAATTTCCCCAACCCGTCACGTTATAAGCCCTAGTAAT